>ERZ772835.258-NODE-258-length-59303-cov-16.5083_pt1 | contig 59303 bp, 55 predicted proteins | sample MGYA00511901_ERZ772835 | MGnify/ENA primary metagenome ERZ772835 (study PRJEB29015, sample SAMEA2737729) | human gut metagenome | biome: human gut; feature: human-associated habitat; material: faeces | place: China | collected 2012 ...
TGATACAGTTTCCTTCCTTTGTTATGAAAAGAGTGTATCAGAAAAATATAGTTGCGGACAGATACGGATGATTACGTACTTACGTCTTTTGCACTTAAAGCCACTGCCTGATCTCCTTCAATCTGATAGCTTAATTATACCAGATCAGGCGCTTTATTAACAGTAAAAAATGCAGTATTTTCAAGGCTTTGCGGTGCTTTTTGTCTTTGTGAACAGGCTTCCAAAGTGGGAGATAAGTTATTCACTTTTTTATGCGCTCCGATGGCTTTGGGCTGTTCTATTTCAAGTCCTGACATTAACCAGTCGAACTGTTGCCATGTAAGTGGACGGACCTCTGACTTATCTCTTGGCCAGCGGTACTTTCCCTCAACGGAGAGACGCTTATACAAAAGTACAAAACCATCTGTTTCCCAGAGCAGTGCTTTGATACGGTCACATCTGCGTCCACAGAATAAGTAAAGCGAACTGCGATGCGGATCCATATGAAGCTGGTCAATTATAATTGCACAAAGTCCATCAATGGATTTTCGCATATCGGTATAACCACAGACGATATAGATGTCGTTGGCTACCGAAATATCGCCTAACATAAGGAACCTCTCATCGCAAGTATTACTTGCGTTAACAACGATGAATCCGTTCCGTTAGGAATTGTCAGCCTAGCACTATTTATTTCAAGAAGTATTGAGTTCGATGAAACCGGTTCGGATTGTTCATCATTAACGACGAGAGCTGATGGTTTTGGAATTACATCCAACAACACGACATCCTGATGCTGCGCCGGAAGCTTTAATTCATTCCAATTAGATTCCGGAATATCACAGCCTCTTTTGCGGAGTCTGGATACCCAGTTGTAAAACGTAGCCGGACGAATTCCGTTTTCGATGCACCACTGTGCATCGGTTTTGCCGCTTCTGCGGCATTCCATTACAAGTTTAAGCTGCTGGGCAGCTGAAGTTTTTGAGTTACGACTCATTGATAGATACCTCCCATAATTATCAGAGTAAAACACTCGCTTTACTATCAATAATTATGGATAAGATAGAACAATTAAACAATCCGCCCGATTATTGGGCGCTTACTTTTGTTGGCTTTTTAAATTTGACTATTTCAAATGTTATGCTCATGAATGCTCTCCTTTTCCGTCGCTTTTTTCGTCGCCTTTTTAGCGACGAATTATTTTATATATCTTGCTTTTTGTCATTGCAAACTAACTTCTTATGCCCAAACAATTGCTTTTACAATTCTTTTGCGCTAATGGTTAGTACTGCGATTAGTATCTATGTACTTGGTAAAATCAATTACCTTTGCCGGCTTTCTCTTAGTAGCTATCCCTAGTCGTTCCATGTCTAATTTAAAAAGTTCACTCGGATATCCATATGCATCAAATCCCTCTGGCTGGCAAATATATCTGTTCAGATACTCACTAAGTTTCCATTGATACTTTGCTTCTTTCTCCAGCTTCTTACCAAAATACTGTGCATCCATTACCATTCTGTTAATGCCACCAACCGATTTCCTACCATGAGTTTTTGTTACAGTTGTATCGACTGACATTTTAAAATACTGCCCTATCTGTTCCTCGGAATATCCCATTTCCTGCATCACGCCATGAATCACACTGCGGATATACATTGTATAATAATTCCAGTTTCTTGGTTCAATATCTGTCATTGCTATTGTATAACGATTACTGGCATTCACAATAAACAAGACATTTCTTCCTTTTATTTTCGTCAAATGTGTGTCCCAGCAGAACACAAGTGAAGCACCTTTGCTTTCTTCAATCTTTGTTGTTTTTAGTCGATCTTGAACTGCTTTTGTTGCACCAATCTCCATATGTATCACCTGCTCATCTCAAGTATGCTTTTTACTTCATTCTGTAATTCATCACTAAAGTCTGATAAATCATTATATGTAATTACTTTCAGTCTAATAAGACGAACAATATCCCATATTACCTCTGATTTTTTCAACTCCATGATAACTCCTGGATGGTGCTTATCTTCTTTTATGCGTTTTTCAAGTTCCCAGAATTTCTCTGATGCAGGCTTTTTATCATCATTCAGAAAATTTGCATACTCTTTAACCAGACCTTCCATATATTTTTCCTGCCAACCTGATAATCTTTCTCGAAATAGCTTCCAATCTTTTTTACTTATGTCCATGATTTTGAACCTCCTCAGTCTCATGTTAGTCTCAACAAACAATTTCAAAAATGAGACTGTCTTGAGACTACTACTTTATAATTCACCTGTAAATCCGGGTTTTATCACATTTTGCTATATCATAGAGTCTCACTCAGTCTCAAATCTCGTGAGACCTCGTTGAGACTAACTTTGGAATATTCGTTTTTCAGGAAACTCTTTAAGCGTCTCTCACGCTTTAGAAAGCTTCTTCTTAGAATATTCTGATTTTAGCCACTTGATTTTTCTCAAAATTTCTATGAAATTTCTACGACATTTTCTATGACATTCCCCATCTTCATTATAAGAGTTACTTAAACCAAATTTGTGCCTTTAACCAATTCAGTTTTTACCTTCTCCTGACTTCCACACATAAAGCTTTTACATTCAGGAATACTCTATATCTCATTTTTATTCTATGAATACATACTTTCCCTTTCCTTTACCATTCACCGCTTTAACAACTTTCATGTCTCTAAGTTTTGTCATGACTGCTCTTGCTGTGGATGGTGAGCAATCAAGAATTTCTTTTATTTCTTTTGTGCCAAAAATCTGATTTTTCTCTATTTCATCATACACCTTAAGAATATTTGCTTTCGAAGGTTCATTATATTTTTTCTTCTCAATCGCCGACTTTATCATATCAACCGCCGATTTTTTATCGTCAATCGCCGACTTTTCTTCTCCAATCGCCGGCTTTTGGTAATCAATCAACGACTTATTGACTGCAACAGCTAATTTTTTTAATGAATCAGCGGTTTTCTCAACAATAGTCTTTCCAACTTTTGAATTATAAATAACCGCCTGCAACATAAACGCATTTGTATGATAAACTAGATCTTTTAATCCAACCTGCTCCAATTCATTACACATACGATTAACACCTTCACCAAATTCTTTTACAAATTTATAGTTCTTTAAAAACTCTGCAATCTTAGGATTTCTGGAAAAATGTGTGAAACGTATATTGTCCGCTCTTACAAGTCCCGGAAGTTTTCCCGGGCTTTCAACTACTATATGGTCATCAAACATTTTTATCTGAATATCTGTACCGGTAATACTGTAAGCACGATGAGTAACCGCATTTACGATCAATTCCTGTCTGACAAACTTAGGATATTCCTCATCTGTAACAAATGTTCCATCTGGTCCAAGATACGTTTTTTCTTTTACCTGCGTATCCAAATATGCAATTGCCTCATTTATCATGTTAAGCAGTGTGCCTTCAAAGATGACATCCTTTATAACATTCATTTCTGTTCCAAATTTTTCTTCTGTTCCCTCATAACGTATAAAACGAATCCTAGCACGTGGGAAGAAATTCTGTGGATTCTTCCCAAATAACAAAATTGCAGCGGTACTGATTTGAATCTCTCCATCTTTTTCTTTTATGAACCCTCTGTTTTCTTTGAGATATTCCAATGGACTTTTCCCATAATCAATCTTATCTGTATATTCTTTTACAAAGTCCATATCTATATCATCTATCGTAGCATCAGGCACAGCCTTATCTTCAAAGTACCGTTCTCCTTGTCATAATTAAGCTGAAGGCGTTCTTCAAAAGTCTGTAATTTAGATTTATCACCAACTCTTAAGAATACATCATCTGCCTGATTTGCATGCACCTGTGGACTTGCGTCAATATGCATTACAAGCACATGATTCTCTCTTCCCTTTTCATCGACGCATGGAACTTTTTCTATTCCGGCTTTAATAGTCGGATTGCAGAAATCAAATGGCACTCTTAGAAGTTCATTTAACTTCTTTGTTTCAAAATCAATGCCTTAAGCATTAAATCTATCATAGAAAAAGACCAACCTTTCATATAAACTATAACCAATTATACTATAAGCAAGGTTGACCGACTACCGCAAAATAAAACCGAACCTGAAAAAATGGCTCTATTCCGAAACTATATCCCCACGCTCAAATCCGCATGTTTCAAAGGATTCTTGATACTATGAGTCAAAATTTAGAGCCAAATTTTACTAAATCGGAGTGAAACATCCCCATTTCATCCCCAATCCAAAATAAAAAGCCCCACAAATCCCATAAATACAGGCTTTGTGAGGCATATTCCTCTATTCAAACTCTATAATTAGTACTGTATTTAGTAATCCAGTTTTTCTTTTGGTACTATATGTTGTGTAGAATTTCCAATTATTCCATGGATTATTTTGGTTTTTGGGGATTTTTGCAACCATGATGTAACCGTGCCTCCCCAAACAATTGGTTTAGTTGTCTATTCTCTATCTATGTTTAACTCCTCACACACACCTTTAAGCGCCTTTGCCAAAAAATGAATGTACCCATCATGGAACACTATTGTACTATATTCATGTTTATACCGAACAACTTCAAAAAGTCTTGCATTAACAGATAACATGTCAAAAAAACTATCACACTTAACACCTACAATATCTTCTGTGATTTCTGTTCCAATCGGTATTGTCCACAAAAGATAACTATCCAGCACTTCCTGCTGCTGTTCTTCAGGTAATTCGTAATATAAATCATAAAGGTCATGACCTCGTTGCTGAACTCCCTTCTTCTGAATAATAATTGCTTTCATGAACAATTCACACGCTAGCGTTTTAAGTACAACTGACGACTCTATCGATACGTTTTGGGAATCTTCTAACAAACGAATGGCATTATAATAAGCATTTTTCATAATCTTATTTATATCTGTTTCCTTTTCTCCATGAATAGGAATTATAATGCTATCCTCATCACCAGGACAACCTATTGTCAACTTACAATCTGACCAATCCCGCTTCTTCAAACAACCCGCCTCCTCGCATGCTATGATTTAAAGTTTGCATACACTCAACCACCATTACTAAACAATTCCGGATAAATAACATCGCTAATTCTTTTCATAAGTTCCGCATTGATGTCACGCATATTACTATACTTTTTAATATCTATATCCTTAATCTCTGATATTTTTTCTGGACTAACGTTAATATTTAATTCTTCTTGTACATCCTTTAACATTAATGCAGTCCTGTTCTCTATATATGTTTCTTTTTCTTTATCCGACAATAGCGAAAATGAATATTTTAAATTAAATCTCGATAATAATTCGGGAGAAATCTTAGTAATTATCTTATCAGAGGGCAAATTAGCAGTAAACACAATAATGTATTTATCTAAATTGTAATCTCGACCTAACGAATCAGTAAAAACTCCATCCTCTAATAGTTGCAAGAAAAAATTTTGTACCTGCTTATCACATTTCTCAAACTCATCAATTAAGATAACTTTTGAGCGACTGTTCGTAAGTTTTTCCGATAATTCCCCTTTACTACTACCGATATATCCTCTAGGACTTCCTATTAAACTACTTAGAGCATTATGGTCACTGTAATTACCAAAATTAATCTTAATAAAGGGTTGATCTGGGGATAGCGTTCTTGTTAATATTCTTGCAACCTCAGTCTTTCCTATTCCTGAATTTCCACAAATCAAAACAGAAAATATTGGTTGATATCCCAATTTATTAAATACACGATACTTTCTCAGTTCCTCTTCAAATCTTCTTTTAAACTTTTCATTTCCTACAAGCCCATCTTGTATTGCTCCAAGTAATTGCTTAAATTCCTTCTCATCCAGTCCCACAATATCTTTGCTCTCTGGAAACTGTAAGCCTAAAGTCACTTCTAAGCTCTCTACCTTCTCTAAACGGTGGAATAACAAATCTTGAAACCCATATGTATATCGTCTATCTATAATAATAAATACCGGCCAATCGTCTTGCATATTTTCAATGATTTTTTCAACAACAAGTGCGAATGATAAACTCCTCTCATCATCTCTAAAAAATGGGGTTACATCCATTATAAACCCCTTCGTAGCCGTAGTTATTTCACCAAATACATTTTTTATGTCCTCTCCTACCATAATAGATAGAAAAGCATATCCCGCATCTTCAAGCTGTTTCAAAAAATCTTCTCGATTTCTCTTATCATATTCATATAAAATAATTTTTTTCAATATTTATTCACCTCAAAAACTAATATCTTGAACTATAGAAATCACATCGATATAGTGAATATTATCATCCATCGCCTTCTTAACAACGTTCTCTTCGTCGCTTTCAATTCCTGCATCCTCCACAGTCTCATCTTGGTTTTTGACAAATCGACTCAATTTCTTATTTAGCTCTTTACGCTTAAAGCATCCCCTATATATACCAATAATTGTTACTTTACCAATTTCTAAATCACTAAGACTATACTGGTTTTCCATCTCATTTTCAGCTTGCATTGGAATCTTAATTACTATTTTTTCTGTGCCACCAAAACGCTTTTCCGGCAATACACCTTCTAATATGTAAGCAGAATCCTTGAATAAAACCTCTAATAGTGTTGGCAAATTAACATTTCCAATACCATCTACCGCTATGTCACCGAAGGCACCACTCAAAAACGTTTTTGCTCCCAATATATCATTTTCATTCTCTATTTCTAAGGAAACATTTCTAATCTTAATAAGATTACCAACTGTTCTATCGCTTAATTTTGACACTTCTTTGGCTTTTTTATAAATAACATCCAGTATAGTCGACTTCGTTGTGATAACCTTTACTGTATCAATTACCTTGCTGCTCTTACTACCTGTAAGCTCACCATTTAAAGATAACTTAGGTAAATATCTCCCCACGAGTGGAATTTCCGTCATACCTCCCGTTCCTGTTTCAGCTACTCCTGTAATTCCTCCTTCAGCATTATGTTCTTTTGTAATTTGTTCTAAAATTTTATTGTCTAGCAACATTGCAATTTCATATGCCTTTGCATAATTTATGTAATAAATATTAAACATCGAAATCCCTTTCTTCTATGAAATATTTTTTCATTTCATCCTAACCACATTGGTTAGGATGTGGTTAGGATATATTCTTTTACGAATAATATTTTTGATTTTTACTTGATGCCTTCTCTGGCAATGTCATATTCAAGCTACCATCTTCTATCATTGGTGTTAAATATTTTCTTCTAAAACTCGTCCTGCTTTTAAACCCAAAATAGTCCATTATTTCTTGGACAGACTTCGGTTCTTTACAGAAGTCCATTATCATCTTGTTCATATCCTGACCATTTTGGTTAAGATATCGGTCATGATGTTGACCATCATCCCTCAACAATGCCAAATACCTATCGCAAGCCTTACACAGCACCATGATTCCTGACTCATTTATCTCATACTCTGGCAAAGGACCATCGTACAATCCACATGCTTCTTTAATCTTCTCAAATCCTCTTCCCCAAGCTTCAATCATACCACTTTTAAAGAAAATATTTGCCAGTTTCGGGTTGTATGGCTTAGAGGAATGCTTCATAAACAACTTGTCCGTAGAATCCAAATTAGGTGGCATTTCTCCATCATTCCAAATATATATCTTATCCTCATAAACGCTAATCTGAATAGGATTGCAGCTACTATAATCCTTATGAACAATGGCATTCAGAAGGATTTCACGGAACGCATCCTTATGGAACATAAACTGCTCCACTCTCTGAATCCCCTCATAAGCAATAAGAGCCTTCAGGTATTTTGTATAGACTAAATCAACAGTCTTATCTACCTGCTCAATCAACGGACCATGCACTTCATCCTGATATACCAAATCTGAGTCGGACTTGCCAAAATAACCGATTTTTATATAGGAACCAGTTACCCACTTCTCCGGATCCTTATAGAATGCCAACATAGCTGCTTTTATCAAGTATCCATCTTCATCGATAAGATGTAGGTTATCCATCAAAATAGTATCTTCAACCCCTACTTCTTCATTGGTCAGTCTGCCTCTTTTTACTGCCTTGTCCTTAAACAATTGTATCGCATCCTGCTTCAAATCAGCCACAGACAGTTTCGGCAACGGAACACCATCCCATGTTCTTCCCTGCGTTTTTAACAATGCTCTCTCCAATTCCTTTCCGGTAATTTCGCGCATGGTACTTCCTGAGCGATAATAATATTTTCCGCGGAAACTGATTAAAGATGGATATTTATCAACGACAATCTGTAAATATTCCAATTCACCTTCATACATAAGATTCACATCTGCAATGATTCCCATGGTATCCGTGATTTTATTAGGAATTCGTTCTAACAAATCCCTTGCATTATCAATTCCTACAACTTTACCGTTATCGTCAGTACCTATGTATATTGTTCCACCATAAGCATTAGCATATCCACAAATCCATTTCAAATATTCGTCCTGCCAAGACTCTTTCCACTCTATAGATTGATGTTCTTTTTCCTTCATAAATCTACCAACTTTCTATATTTTATCGGTTCTCATTCTCTTCAACTTTTACTGGAACTTTGACTAATTTATTTCGCTGCTTAATCCAAATCAATAATTTTGCAACTATTGCAACAGCTACGATACTACATATCCCAATAATAACTTGTATCTTGTGTGCCATAACAAATTTTCCAATCCAAATCACTCCATATGTTACCGCCCAAATTGCCGCAAACACAACGGTTCTAATCATCCAATGAACCTGCTGACCTTCCAGATATAAAACCACTATGATATAAAATACCCACCTTATCATATGCAACATGGTATGCTATTTCACCAATAACCAATAGAATAATCCATTCGTAATACCATTCAATAGGTAAGCCCAATGGCTCTGTTGCTAACTCAAAAATAAATTTAAACATTTAACTCCTCTCTTTGTCCACTTCTGTAAAAAAGTACTCTAGTGTCTCCACAAACATTTTCTGCTCAAACAATTCCTTAATTTGCTCCCTGTCCATCCAAGCAACCTGCGCTACTTCATCTGTCGTGGCATTGTTTAAATCAACTGGTCCGTCATAATCAAATAACCAAACATCCATGATATCATTGTAAATCTTACCCTCAATGATTTTACGTACCTTTGTAAAAAGAACTCGTCCTTTGCCTGGTTCCAAGTCAACACCAACTTCTTCTTTTGCTTCTCTAACCGCGCCTAGCAGACTGTCTTCGCCTTTCACAACTGAACCACCCACACATTCCCACATCAGAGGATATGTTGGTCTATTTGCAGAGCGTTGCGAAATAAGGTACTCTCCCTTGGAATTCCGAATCCACACATGCACTACCAAATGATATCCGTCTATCGGTAGCTGCTCACCTCTTACATGTTCTTTCCCTATAAGTTCTCTTTTCTCATTGTACAAATCCCATATTTCTGCATCAGGTACGTACTCTACAATATCACCGAAGTCTACATTTAAAGTTTTACAAATTTTACTTAGAATCGTTAAACTCACATCTTCATCTCGGCGCAGTTTTGTCATAGTGTTAGGTGCTATATCTGCCTTTTTCCGCAAATCCGATTTACTCATTTCTTTCTCAACTAATAATCTCCATAACCGCTTATATGATACAGCCATAATTATCTTCTCCAATTTTTGCAAATATTACTTTTCTAAATCCATCAGCATATCATCTAATAAAGCTTCTAGATAATCTGCCGGATCTTCTTTATTAATTTTCATATCAATGAGTTTGTTGACATCCTCATCCGATAAACAAATGATTAATTTCCCCAACTCACGCAAACTGCCTCGCGTCGCTTTCTTCGCACTCTCGTCACTACCTTTACGCGAAATAATTATCGCAACTTTTCGCAGTGCCTTTTCATACAAATATTTCTCGGTTGTATATATTTCTTTTTGGGTTATTTCTTCTTTATAGTTTTTGAACTCAAAGATTATATATTTTGTATTAAAAAACCGTTGTATTGTCTCAAAGAATTCGCTAATATTTCCATGTTTGATTTTCCCACAAAAATCAAACCGATACAAACCAGCATTTGATTTTTTCTGTTCTTTATAAAACTGTATGTGCTCAGAAAAGAGAAACTTTATTATATCAACACACACTTCCTCATATTTTGTTGCCTCATCCTTTCCAGGGTTAATTATCCTCAATCGTTCTTGCAAATCAACCTTTGTTGCATTTGTTACATACTGACTAAAAATATCTGGCTGAACCCTCTTGGGAACAACTGCAGATACATTAAAACTAAGCAACGCAATAAAATCACTTTTAAGTTGTGGAAAACCCTCTAATAACCATAATATATTTTCAATATCCCAAATAACCACATTATATTGGTTACTAATTAATGTCTTTATTTCATCTTCAACGATATTTCCTATAACAAGTATATTTGTAGTATGTTCGTCTGCTATTGGGTCTGAAAGTTTTTTACACGCTGCTATTATTTTGCTCTTCAAACCTATATTATTGTTATATATCTTAAACTCAAAATTATATATATGATTCTCCGCTTTGTATTGAAAGTCAAAATATGTATTTGGTTTACCGGTTTTAAAGTCATTACTTATGCCTTTCTGTTTCAAAAAAGAAATCAGAATTTCTTCAAACTGTAATGCTTTTGAAATCTCTCTTTTACGAAAGAATTCTTCATCCTCATTAAAACATATTGTAGACGCAAGTTCTTGTACTAGCTGTACATTTAAGCAGCTCATCAATTTTTGATACAACTTTGACTTATTTGTATATGGGATAAAATATTCGTCTGGAATCCCCTTTAAACGAGCAATTTCCCTATGCGTTATTTTCCTTATATATCCATCCCGATATACTAATGGAACTTTCATGTTGTTCCATTTCACCAAAGTACTTTCTTTATATTGATTTCTATCCCAGCAGAAAATACTATTATCTACCGCACCATCAACACGTTCTATTTCACTCTGTTTTACCCCATAATACCAATCATCAATAATAGATTCCTTTTCTAAGAAATCCATGATTCCATAATTTGGTTTTTCTATATTTTTCAAAAAATCCAAATTAACATCTTTTTCATTCAATGCACCAATTAGAAAGAACACTCTTTCTCTTACTGGAAAACCAGTAATAACCCCCGTCTCTGCACACTGTTCTCTCAGCACATATCCTCTATCAGCGAGGTTTTTACAGAACCAATTGTAATATACATTTTCTCGATTTCTCCAAAAACACTGTACAATTATACACCGTGGTCTTACCTCTTGTATTACACCTTCCAATTGTCTATATGGATTCATCTCTTCCATATCATTTTGCAGTTTCCCAGCAATACTAAATGATGCATGAATTCTGCCCGCTATGCAATCAATATCTGTAGGTAATCTACCCGAGTCATCATTACTACCTAGCGCCGAAATATCCCTAATAATCGTCCCCCAATTTTTTTCGCATACTCTATAATTATTAACATCAGAAAAATCAATATATATTGCACCTATGTCATAACCAGCTTTAGAAAACCCAAGTGCCATTGTTCCTAACTCATCATTTAAAATTACAACTCTTTTCTTCATATGTCCCACCTATAAGCACAAATATTTTCACATACAAATCAATCATATCACACTCCCCTTGTACAATCAATCAACTTTCGCAAGGACTTGCGATTGTTTCATCTTTCCGATTGCAATTTATTTAAACAAGTACACGCTCAAACCAGAACAAGCTCCCTCTGGCAAATCGCCTACCAAAGAGAGCTCCTCATTTACCACATATACCATATCAAATCAAAATGGATCAGAATCGCAAACACCACCACTGCAAATATTACACATCCCAACGGAAACAACATCTTTTCCGCAAACCAATCCGCAAAACTCTTTTTGGTGTAATAACAGCTCCTATATCTCTTTCTCGGAACCCTCAAGTGATGCTTCTCCCTAAACTTATCCCAAGCACTCTTCCCCCTCTCCCTATCGAGCTCTTCTTCTGTTTCTCTTAGTCTGCTGTTCAGGTACCGATAGCTGCTTCTCTCGCTTTCTATCTTCCGCTCCAGGCGCTCCTTTTGTTCTGCCTTTTGTTGCAAGAGCCTCGCGTATGCTGCGTCTTTCTCCCGGCACAACTTCTCCAGCTGTGAAATCCTCGATTCCTTCTGCGCTATCACCTGCGCCTGTTCCTTCAAGAGCGTCTTGCACTTGCTGATAGTATCCTGCAAGCTCTGCATCTTCTGCTGCTCTTCTGATTCGTTCCTCTTCATCGTCTCGCAGGACTCCGTTCCTACGTTCATTGTTTCTAATAAATTCATTTAGCAGTTCTCCCTTCGTTACATTGATGTTAAAAGTTTTGAGGATATTTCTATCCCTGACCTTCTTGCCTTCCTCATTTACAAACGTGATATTTTTTCGTGTGGGCTTCCATATCACATGCCAACCCTTTTGCTTCATATTCCGGACAAAATCATCCTGACTGCATGCATCTGCTTTGGATTCCAATATTGCCAGTGCGCAAGCGGCAACGTAGCTTTCCTTGGCATTGTGTAGCAGCATGTGATACTTGTCCTTGCTCCAAGCCCGAACATGTCCCATCTCCAAATCATTTCCGTAGAAATCCTTGCCCTTCTCCGGGGTACTCCACCCTCTGGCTTCACACATCCGGTTGGTAAGCTGCTTCATCTCTTCCAGCTCGTTCTTGGTGGTATGAAGCTTGTGACCGTCAATATAGCTGACCGTATTTGTAACCATGTGCAGATGAATGTGGTTACGATCCACATGCACCGCCATTATTGTCTGGAATCCTTCAAACCATTGCTCCACAAATTCCTTACCAAATTCATAAGCTTCCTCCGGTGTGATTTCCTCATCCTTATGCCATGAAATAATATTGTGGGCATACATTCTGCCAGAGTCTTTGTTCCAAAGTTTCTTCTCCTCCAAGAAGCTGCGATACACAGTATCGTAAGTAATTTCTTCTGCATCAAATGGACCGCTCACATAGACCAACGAGGAATTGATTTTGCTCTCACGCAGGACATATTCCATGCAGTTTCTCATGGCTCCGTGTGTCTTTGTCGACTTATTGATTGTCTTATTAATCGCCATATTGTATCTGCCTCCTTTCGTAACACTTCTGTCTGGGTGCCATATTCCCTAAGCTGACGCTCGGTGGGAATCTCGCCGTATGCATTCGCTTTAAATGCCAGCTGGTTGATATTTACCGCCATACCCTTTATCTGCTTTAATAAATCCGCCAATTGCATACTGATATCCTTTAGTAACTTGCTATCCTTCGCGGTCAAAATAGCGGCGCCTTCAATGGCATTTAGGATAAATGACTGTTGTGTTTGCTTGGTTGCCTGAATCTTTTTCTGTATTGCTTCATATTCCTGCTCCGATACGCGGATGGATATGGTTCTATTTCTTTTACGCATATTTTCTGCTCCTTTCGTAGTTTTTTCGCGGTATTCCAAAAGGTGCGAAACCTTTTGGTGGGGTGCAGGGGCGCAAGACGTCCGGGGGACGTCTGCTTTGCGCGGACCGGAGTGGAACGGAGACCGATGCCCCTAACCGATAGGATGGATGGGATGGAAGAACTTCCGGTGGACGTTCTGTAATTCCATCCATCCTATCGGTGTGCTCCAGTGTGCAGAGAGTGAAACTCTCGCCGTAGGTTCAAAGGGAGTAGCACTCCCTTGCAAGTTTAGGAACAGCGCCACCGCTGGTCCGGTGCAAAAGTGGCTTGCCATTTTGCGAAACTTGCCTATCATCTGCCACAATCGTAAAAACTTGACAGAAGTGCGATGATGAAAAGAAAATACTGGTCCGGGATTTTCTTTTCTATCTGAGCGCTCTGGAAAGTGGATTTCCCTGCGTCAGATGATAGTGGTCTTGCGATGGGGTCGCTAACAAGAAAAGGTATACCTTGGGGTATTCCCGCTTTCACATTTCCATGATGTGGGAATACCTAAGGTATACCTTACTATTCATATCAAGCCCATCGCTCGTAACATTTCGTCAGAATCCGATGCAGAAATTGCCGGTGCATTTACAGGTTCTGCTTCGGGTTCTGTATATGCTACGATAGGCAAAGAATTGTCTGCTACACTCTGCATCTGCGGTACAATTTCTTTTACCGCAATCCTACCACCCACTACAGACAATTCCATGCCATTTTCGATAAAATAATTGCAAACAGTTGCAATCAGTACAGGTCTGCTGATACCGCTTCTCTTGGCGTATTCAGATATATTTCTCTCAAATTTTTGTATCTCTTCCGAATTACGATTAAATGTAACCCGGAAGAAATCGTCACCTTTTTTCATGGTTCTACCTCTGTTTCATTGCTAATGTTGTTTCAAAGAATTCATATCCCTTTGCATTGATTTTCATATCATCACAGAAATGAATATTGCTACCATAGTTGCCAAAAGACCGTACAATCCTGCCTCCACCACCCAAGAAGCAAATTGTGGTATAGTTGGTGTTGATACCCCATTCTTTAAGTCTGGTAAAGATATAATCCGCATATTTGCAAAGACATCTCTGCATTATCTCTTCATAAGGATTATTAGGAGCTGCATCCTTGCTTCCTCTGCAGATATATTTGATAATATCCTGCTCCGGGATGGTTTCTCCAAATTCACTCTGCAGCTCCGAATCAATATCTTTTAGCAGCGCTATCGTTGCCCTTGTATCAATCCTGCATTTATCAAGAAGCGGATGAAATCCTTCACAGACAATCACATCAACAGTCTCTCCACCGATATCCACCAACACCACATGTTCTGATTTCTGAGTGATACACTCTAGTACCGGCAATGCCGCAAATCCCTGCATATAAACTGTCACATTATCAATGACTACATTGTAGGTATTGCCACAGTAGGAAAATCTCAGTTCTTTGTTCTCACAAAGCATCGCCTTAAAAGACTCTTTCTGTCTGTCATACCATTTCTGTGGAAGTCCACAGCCAAGTCTCATATGAATCTTATTCGGTCCCGGCTGAATGCCTCTTGCACAAAACTCCTCTCCCAAAGATGCCAAGGTCAGAATATAATACTCCTCACTCTCGCTCTTAATATGATTATTAACAGCCGCAAGGGGACTTCCGTATATTGTGTAATAAGTACCCTCAAACTCTACAACTCCATCCATCTGCATCTCGTCCGGCTTACTGTCCAGACGAGATAATCTTGTAGCAAACATAGCGTTTGCACTCTTCATATTTTTGTATCCATGGTCAATTCCGATAATTGTACTTCCCATTATTTACACTTCCTCCTTTTCATAAAATCCGTTTAATATCTCCACTATCGCGCGAAGCGACTCAAGCACCTGCAAGTCCAGCTCATCCGCTCTCTGCACCTGACAAAGGTGTTCATCAATTACCTTCATCTCTCTTCGGATAGCATCAAAGGTTTTCACATTCCCAACTGCAGTTACCCTACTATACTTACAACATTCCGTGATATAGTCCTGTATCGTCAGCCCAGATAACTCAATACGCTTATAAATAATATCTCTGTCCTCCGGTGTCACGCGGTTATTGATAATTACATTTCTTTTGCGTGCATGTTCATCTTTCTTTTTGGGAATCACACCCATAATCAAATTGTTACGTTTATAAATTCTACTCATTTTCTTCATCCTCTTTCTTCTGTTTCAAAACATTTTCCCTATCTTCATTCAACTTATCCGCCAAACTTTTCTGTTTGGACGGATACAGATGTGAGTATGTATAGGTAACAGAAATACTTTCGTGGCCCAATCGTTCTGCAATCTCCACCGGTGAGAACCCAAGCTCGATCAAGTACGCTACGTGCGAATGCCTCAAATCGTGAATTCTAATTCTCTTTACCCCAGATTCCTTACATCCTCTACTCATCTCATGATGCAAATATTGTTTAGAAACCTCAAATAACCTGATATCACCGTTGCATTTGTACAACATCCCGAAATATTCCTCTAACTCCTCACATAAGAAATCCGGCAGATTAATGTCACGATTACTCTTTTCCGTCTTCGGCTCCGTGATAACATCCTTTCTCTCTAGCCTCTGATAAGACTTTCTAATATGGAGAATTTTCTTCTCCAAGTCCACATCTTCCCTTGTAAGTGCAAGTAGCTCTCCCTCACGGATCCCGGTCCAAAATAACAACTCGAATGCATAATAGGACATTGGCTTACTTTTCATGGTTTCAATGAATCGGAAGAACTCGTCCCTAGTCCAGAACAACATTTCCTTTGCTTTCTTCTTTCCCATATTGCCTACCTTCTGACAAGGATTGTCCTTTAAATCATAATATCTGGTAGCATGATTGAAGATGGCACTCATCTGCGCAGAGATTGTCTTTAAGTAAGTGGGGGAATATCCCTTTCCGTCATCATCACGCATTTGCAGTATTTCATTCTGCCACTGCATAATATCCGATGTACAAATATCTGCCAGTGCTTTTTCTTCAAAATACGGTAATATCTTCGTCCTAATAATATGCTCCTTGGTCAGATAGGTGTTGTATTTGAGCCTTGGCTTTAAATCCTCCAAATAGCTCTCCACAAACTGGCTAAATCCCATATTTACATTCTTTACTTTCTTTAAGAGATATTCCCTCTCATATTCCAAGGCTTCTCTCTTGGTCTTAAAACCTCTTTTGTGAAGTATCTTCACTTTCCCCTGCCAGTCTGTGTATCTGGCATAAACCGTCCAAGTTCCTTTACTTGTATCTTTACTTACCGACATTAAAATCCTCCCTTCATATCATAGTTAACTTCTGACTGATAATAATTTCCGATTGTATTAGGCGCATTGTACAACGCTGTGAGCAGATAATTCTTGATATTACGCACCTTAGTGGCATTCGCAGCCATACAGTCAATAACATACTGAATATGACTCATATCCAATTTCATAAATTTTCCCTTTACCAACTCATAGGGATAATCTGCTCCTGCGATACGCACCGTCTTTCTCTTCACGCTTACAGTTTCCACTATCAGATTCAGAATCTCTTCGATTACATCCTTTTTATAGGGATTGTCCCTCAGGAGATATTCATACTCGATATTTTCTTTGATAATATCTGTGTAGGGCTCCATCGTATCCATCCCATCAGGTTCTGACTCCTGATAGATTGATTGATTATTTAATCCCTTATTATTAGATTTTTTATTAGTTACTTTCTTATTATTTAATTGTGACTGGTTTTCGGCTACCGGTTTTACGGATACCGGATTATCCGATACCCGAAAATCGGTAAACGGTGAATATGGTGTCTCATATACCTCAATAACATTTTCTCCAAATACGCCACCCTCACCACGACTCTGCTCCTTACTTAAGTACCCGAACCTCTGCAGACTATCGATGCTACTCTTAATCGAATGCTTTCCGTCCGGAAGTATTTTCCTAAGTCCAGCCGTTGTAAAATCCCAATTATCGGGCAAGGATAACAATGTTAGCATCATACCTCTGTCCCTTAAGCTCAAAGCTGGGTCCATCGCTATCCCCTTGTAAACGTTTACGTAATTACCTTGTGTCTTGTTCTTTAAAACAGGCATCTTTTCATCATCTCCTCTCTTGAAAGAGGACACTTTTTATGCTATGCTCTCCTTGACTGCGATGCATATAGCAATATATGTGTCCCGGGCTCTTGTTGGCGCAAGAGCCTTTTTTATTGCTCTTTCCATGCCTATCTCCTCATACAAGCTTCTTCGTAGTAAATACGATTGATTTTACCGCTCATGGTTAATAAGCGGGGATTCTCGGACTTCATCTGCTCGGACAGCTGCTTGATGATGGCATATCCCTTAGAACGACTACATCCCCAATCTCTACATACCTCTGCAACATCTACATATGCAGGTCTGATATTAGTATCTACCATTTGATTCTCCCTCCTTTCTGCCTCACAGAACCTTTTGTGGTTCTATTGGATAATTGTATTATAAGAACCTTTTTTTAGTTCTGTCAATAGTTTTTCAGAACTTTTTTTGGTTCTTTTCTTTTTTTACATTCTGTGCTACAATAGATAAAAATAGAAGAGGAGTTGAGTTTCCATGACACAAGGTCAGAGAATTCGCTTTGTTAGAGAATTCAGACATATGACACAAAAAGAACTCGGACTGGCTTGTGGCTTCCCCGAAGCATCCGCAGATGTCCGCATACGCCAATACGAAAGTGATCAGAAATCACCTAAGAAAGATGCCCTTGAACATATTGCTGTCGCTCTAAGAGTAAATATCTATTCTTTAAGTAACTACACAACTGCAAATGCAACCGATATTTTAGAAACCCTCTTTTGGCTGGAAACTTTCGGTCTTTTGGAGTTGTTTAAACTTGAACAGGTGCGAGAGCCGGATGAAGATTGGATTATCAAAGGCTCCTACAACGAGCCAAACTATTTCCAATACCATGCACCTATCGGGATTACTGTGAAGTACAATCTTGTAAATGAATTTATGCAGGAATGGTATACCCGATATGTCGAGTATCATCAGAATATTATCTCTAAAGACCAGTACACGAACTGGAAATTGAATTGGCCTAATTCATGTGATAGCACTCAGACTGGCCATGTAGATTGGAGAAGAATGGACATGTAGGCTATTTTACCCAAGAGACTGTATGTCCATATATTTGATTATTATATTTTAGTATTTAGATATATTTATTTTTTATAAGGGGAGTGTTACAATGGCCAAAACACATGAATTATATATACAAAATTATTTAAACGAGCACAAAAGTGAATCTTTCATTAGTACTGAATTAATAGACATTCTATTACGGCAATATCCAACCTTAACACCTAATAATTGTAGAAGAATTATTAATAATGCTCTAAGCCACAACATAATTTCTTCCTCATCCCCTATAACTTTTTCCAATAAGCAATATGCTTATTTTTCGACCGAATCTCCAGCAGGATATGAAGTATTGGCTAATAGCATCAAAAAATATAAGCAAGCATTACACCGTGTAATTTTTGCTTTAGAAAGAAATAGTGGAATATTAACTTACCTGGATGCGCTTAAAATATCTGGTGCCACTTTAGCAGCCACATCACATAACATCTCTTTTGAATCAATTATTAATGAATTAAAAATATTGCAGATGGCCGATATACACACAATACATAACACAAAGTATATAATACAAAAGAAAAAAGGAATTGACTTGTCAGCAATAGAAACTTTACATGAGGACCTAAAAAATACGAATCTTATTTTATTTTTATCATTAAACTGGCTAATCCATTCTAACCTTATTGATTCCAAACAGTTATGCTATATGGGAGAGACCAACGATTATAATGGTATTGAACGCAATAATGAACTTTGGGATGCTTTTGGTTTTAGCAATGCCACCGGACTTGGAGGAAATAATAAAGATTTCCAGACAATAGTACTAATAGACTTTTCACCTCATCATACATACGAAGAATACGATTTTATTGGCTTTAAAGAACGAATTGACCGAACTATTTTTTCAACCAACGGAGAGCACAGAAAAGTACTCCCTATAATCTTCTCATATAATATTTCACCTAGTGCATCTTCACTAATAAAAAAATATGGTTACATACATTTCAGTATTTCCTCTCTGTTAGGTGAAAATGCTCTTAATGTTGCTCGAAATTATACACAAAACATAACAAGTATCGAGCAAAAAATCTCTTCCAAAAATTCTAACTTTGAAGAAGAGATTTCTAATTCATTGAAAGATATTCGTGAAAGCGGAAATGAAACTAATTACGGCAATTTGAAAGGACAATTATTTGAATACTTAATGTATCCCGTTATTCAGAAAATATATGGAACAAATAGTATCATTACCCACAGTTACTCTGGTAGCATTAATGGTCAAAAATTCGAATGTGATTACCTAGTTGAATCAAATGACGAAAATATCATTATCGAACTCAAGGGATACAAAAAAGGCAATATAATTTTAAAAGGATCTTACGATCAGGAAACCCATAAATATACCCCTAATTCTATATTATGGTTTTTGAATCAAACCTTTAACCTCTGTACTCAAAAACTGGGAAAACGTCGTCCTAATAAATTATGCTACATAACGACAGCTGATTTAGAGGACTCCGCAAAAACAGAGTTGAAATCTCGAAAAAAGAATAAACCAACCAAATTAGAATGTTTCTATAATCATGAAACATTAATAAAACTTTTAAAAGAATACGATATGAAAAACGAAATAAAAGTTATCGAACAATTCTATGTATAGAAAACTTACACAATAGTTATTTATAATAAATGCCGCAGGAGCAAGCCACCCCTGCGACATTCAAACATTTTCAACTCATTTCAAGAACAATCGATAAGTGTATTCTCACTCAACACTCAACTCGCTCCATACAGACACAAGCCATTCCGTCATCTTTTTGTTGATTTCATATGTTTCTTGGTACTTTTCCTTCCCTTCAAACCAGGCAAGGGCAATCAGCTGATTGGATAAAACTACATACGGCACTGCTTTTTTCTCTGCCGCTGTAAGTTTTACTACATCATCATATCCGTTGATGATGTTTTTATATATCTGAATCCACTTCGCTAATTTGGATTCATTTCCAAACTCAAAGCTCTCTGACAGAATAGCCGTTGCTGCATAACAAGGATCAAAAATTCTGATATTTCTCTCGCTCAATTCAAAATCAATAAATCCCCACTTATCCTCTGATACAATGATATTTCCGGGATTGGGGTCCCTGTGAATCACTTGTGTAGGAAGATTTTTCAATAACTCTCCAAAGTTTTCTACATAATCCTCAAAAACCTCTTCCGATACATTAATCTTTCCTCTTAGTTGTGGAATCGCCCAGTTTTTAACACTCTCATAGATATTGGCATCTTTCGCCAATACCTCCACACTTTCCAATGCTTTACTGAGTTGCCCTATCACTTCGCCTACGAAACGAGCATTCCCTACCAAATCATCTTCATATATGTTGTTAATCTTTATCTGCTGACCTTCCAAACGTTTAGATAAGCAAAAATATAGTTCTCCATCTGCGATATATTCCTCTCCTTCCAGAGTTTTCACCGGTGTCGCTGCAAACAGTCCCGCATTTTCCAATGCTTTCGAAATGGTAATGTGATTCTTAAGTCTACCCAAGTTTGCTGAAAATTTTAAAACATAGTCCTTGCCAATATAGAAAGCATTCTCATTCCTATTACCGCTTCCTTCGTAGTAAATATCAGAAATGGTTTCATTCTCCAATCCCCACTTCTTTAAAATACTTGTCGCTTTTTTATGTGTAACCATTACATGTTCCTCCTTAACAATATTGATTCTATAAGGCTTTTTCACCCTATGCAGTTTCAAGTACTGTGTAGGTGTACATCCAAATTCACGTGCAAATGCTTTGTAAAAACCGGCATGTGTTTCAAAACCATATAACAATGCCACATCAATCATTTTATTTCCACATTCTATGTCATAAATGGCATTCAGCAATCTGCGCCTTAATATATACTGCATTACAGGCATTCCAACTGCAGTCTGAAACAATCTATAATAGTGGAACAATGAAAATCCGGCTTTTTCGCTCAATTCCGCTGCCGAAATATTACATTTGATGTTGTCTTCAATATAGTCAATACTATCTTGTATTATTTCTATGTACACGCTTACACTCCTTTCCGTTTTTTTGTAGCTACACTTATATAATAACGCGACTTTTCCGAAAAACCTTTCCGTTTTTGCTTTTTTTACATCCTTCTAACTGCAAGAAATGCCGCAGATACACTCTGCGGCACTCACCCTATACCAATTTCCTCTAATACACACATAATACGACCGATACTATCTTCAATGCTTTTCGTACCATCTAATCTCACTTTCTTACAATGCAACCTATTGGCACTTTCTTCAACCCGTTCGTTGCTTCTATTACCAATAATTTCTCTAAATGCCTTTTGCTGCTCATACATATCTCCGCCAGACATAACACGTGAACCAAACCTAACCTCTTCCCGATGTTGTACCCGCTTCACCCGTTTCTCCGCAGGAACCTCAAGAATAAATGCTACATCTATCAAAGACAATATATCCTCATCCCAATTCATTGTTACGCCAGAAATAACAAACTGCGGATGCTTTTCTATGTCATTACGGATCATTTCCTGCACTTCTTTTGCTGAGCGTGGCATAGAATACGGAAGTTCCCCTTTATACTCACATTTAACATCATATTGTTGTTCCAGAACAGCTTGGCGAGAGTTCTTTTGTTCCGGAAAATAATAATCTTCTACATCCATCTCATAAAAATCAAGTCTTTTTGCAATAGTATGTGCAAGTGTAGATTTTCCGCACCCGTTCAATCCCATAATGGCAATGCCACGTATCATATATGTTCACTCCTACATTTAAAACTCTTTATTAAATTCGTTCTTATAACATTACTTCAATCTCAATATCTTGCGACAATTCCATGGTTGCTCTTTTGAATCTATCCCCAACCTCAGACTCTCCAATTACATCCGTGTAATGAGTCGGTATAACCTTTTTAGGTTTAATCTTTTGTGTAAACTCAGCAGCTTCCTTAACGTCAAAAGTATATTTTCCGCCGCAAGGCACAAGCAAAATATCACACTGCACATCTATGTTATCTTCATTCGCATCAGTATCTCCTGTCACGAAATATGTCTCACCATCAAGGGTTACAACATATCCTACCCATCCCATTTCCCTTGTATGAAATGGCTTGTTAATATTATACGCTGGTACCCATTTTATCAAAATGTCCTCTCGATTTAATTCGGTTCCAGACTCCTCAGCGTTAACATACTCTACACAACTTACCATTTTACCGACTTGTTCACATACAACCTGTTTCATACTATATGGTGCAACTAATATCGTCTGCTCTTTAGAAACTTTTCTAATATCTTCCGGTGAAAAATGGTCATAATGCTCATGCGTCACAAAAATAAAATCTGCGTCATGTCTCTCCTCCGCAATCTTAAACGGATCAAAATATACCACCTTCGTTCCTTTAATTCTGATACTGCTTCGCGCGTTAATCGAAATTATTGACATATCAAGTTTCCTTTCTATCATTTTACTTATAACTTCATTCTAGCACACTAATCTTATTTATTCCATGATATCATCTACCTGCAACAAATGCCGCAGATTCCTCTGCGGCATTCCCTATCTACATATTAAAATCATTCTGATAACAAATTGATAACACTTTTTTGCAACCAATTTGCAACCACGCTTCCTTTAAATCCAGTGTTTTCGGTCATTCTGAGCGTTTTTTCTCTATTCAAACTCAATCGTTCCCGGTGGTTTACTCGTCAAATCATACATTACCCTGTTGACGCCCTTCACCTCATTAATAATTCGGCTCATAACTCTCTGGAGCACCTCAAACGGAATCTCTGCTGATTCGGCAGTCATGAAATCAACTGTATTGACGGCACGCAGTGCCACAGCATAGTCGTAGGTACGCTCATCACCCATAACACCGACGGAACGCATGTTGGTCAGTGCTGCAAAGTATTGGTTCGGCATCCAGGATGGCACCTTGCCATTTGCTTTAGTGTACTCTTCTACTGCTTTGTCCACTTCCTCCCGGTAGATGGCATCAGCATCCTGCACGATCTTGACTTTTTCGGCATTAACCTCACCGATGATACGGATGCCAAGTCCCGGTCCAGGGAATGGCTGACGGAAAACAAGTTTTTCCGGGATACCAAGTTCAAGTCCGGCTTTTCTTACTTCGTCCTTGAAAAGATTACGGAGTGGCTCAATGATTTCTTTGAAATCAACGAAATCAGGAAGACCACCTACGTTGTGGTGGGATTTGATCACGGCTGACTCTCCGCCAAGTCCACTCTCAACAACATCCGGGTAAATCGTTCCCTGTGCGAGGAAATCGACAGCTCCGATCTTCTTTGCCTCTTCTTCGAATACACGGATGAATTCCTCACCGATGATCTTACGTTTCCGCTCCGGCTCTGTGACACCAGATAGCTTGCTATAATAGCGCTCCTGTGCATTGACACGGATAAAATTCAGGTCAAACTGTCCGTTTGGTCCGAATACTGCTTCAACCTCGTCGCCCTCATTTTTACGAAGAAGACCATGGTCTACAAATACACAGGTAAGCTGTTTTCCAATTGCACGGGACAACAGACCTGCTGCAACAGAAGAATCCACTCCACCAGATAAGGCAAGTAATACTTTTCCGTCACCGACTTTTTCACGGATCTCTTTAATCGTATGCTCCACAAAAGAGTCCATTCTCCAGGTTCCCTCACAGCCACAGATGCCACGTACAAAATTGTGAAGCATCTTCGTACCTTCCTGTGTATGAAGCACTTCCGGATGAAACTGGATTGCAAATAATCCTTTCTCCTGATTCTCTGCAGCAGCAACCGGACAATCTGCCGTATGCGCAACAATATTAAATCCCGGTGCAACCTTTGAAATATAATCAAAATGACTCATCCAGCAGATCGTATTTTCTGATACGCCTGTAAATAACGGCGATGAAGTATCGACCGTAACCTCGGTTTTTCCGTACTCACGGACAGGTGCCTTTTCCACTTTTCCTCCAAGTACGTGCATCATCAACTGCGCACCATAGCAGAGTCCTAAAACCGGCACGCCAAGTTCAAATAATTCTTTCGAACAGGTCGGTGAATCAGCCTCATAGCAACTGTTCGGACCGCCGGTAAGAATGATTCCCTTTGGATTCATTGCCTTGATCTGCGCGATATCCGTCTTGTAGGAATATATCTCACAGTAAACATTGCATTCTCTGACACGTCTCGCAACCAGCTGGTTGTACTGACCGCCAAAATCAATGACAATTACTTTCTCATGATCCATTGATCTTCTTCCTCCTGATGTTTTCGTTGCCTGCCATCCGTTTGTGACGATGCCTTTTTTAAAGCATGTCCTTCCCTGATACAGGCTTTAATGATATTTATTATAAGATACGTTTTGGGAGTTTACAAGGCGTTTTTCCCTCTATTACAGTATTTTGTCATTTTTATCAAAAAAATAAATATTTTGGATTCAAATATCACTTAATTTTAAAAACATGTACCTGAAAAATTTGGACTAAAAATCTGTCTGATGCATTTTAAAATCTGTGAATTATTAAACAAAAATACATATCCCTTTTCTTCTGCGGTCATAATATCCATATGAAAAAACATTCCAATCTTCCGGATTTTTCAAAACTCTGCGCACCGGAGCAGAATCCCATACAGGATAAGATTTCCCTGCTGATCCACTTCTTCTTTCTGGGAAGTTTTTCAGGATTTCTCTGGGAAACACTTGTTTTTCTTGTAAAAGATAATACTTTTCGCAACCGTGGCTTCTTTTATGGTCCATGGCTGCCTGTTTATGGGATTGGCGCGGTGGTCTTTTACTGTTTTTTTCATCATTCCAGCAAAAAAATATCCGGAGCCACTCATCTATCAGCCAGAACATTCCGCTCTAAAATAAAATACCACCCAATCACTATATTCACCAAAACTGCTCTTCTTGGAACAGCCTTAGAACTTGTGATCGGATGGCTTCTCAATACATTTTTCCATTTACGGTACTGGGATTACAGCAGTTATCCGTACAATTTTCATGGATATATCTGCCTTTTTTCGGCAATCGGATTTGGTATCGCAGGTATGCTCTGGATCTGTGTATTTTCTAATATATTCCGAAAATACTGGTTCTCCCTGCCACCCGGTTTCAGACGCTGCTTCAACAGTATGCTGGTACTTTTATTCCTCGCAGACTGCGCGGCTGCACTGATTTTCCCAAATGCCGGGCATGGAATCACATTTTAATCTGCAGGCTTGCGCCTTCATCTGCCTCTTTAATTTCTGGCACTTCCGCCTTCTAAATATTCGCTTTCCTCTTCCATAACCTGATTTTCTTTTTCTTTAAAAATCATTCCGAAAATAGCACGTACAAGCGGGCCTGCAAAAAAGATCTGCCAGAAAAATGCCATTGGGAAATTCAGTGCTGTCGTCTCAATCCACACAGCGATCACTTCTTTTCCGGCATGTTTAAATAAAAGTGTTGCTGCAAGGCTCATTGTTGGACACATCAGGCAGACTGTGATTGATGAAATAGCAAGAATCAGCATGATCGGCTTGTCCACACCAGGTGTCACAATACGGAATGCCAGTTTTTTTGACAATGATCCGTAAAGGAAAAAGTCAAGAATAAATGCGATCGGTCCCATGATCACCAGTTCATGAAATGCATTTAAAAATACAATATTGCTCATTCCTCCCATGTTCAGTGAAATATTGTAGCAGATCATTGCGTACACCATCACGAACACCATTAAAATAGTAAATACAACTTCCTGTAACTTTGTCTTTGGCATATTTTTCTCCTCATTCTTCTGATAAAATATTTATTTTTCCCGACAAAAAAGCAGAGAAAGCAATCTTTGCGATCGCTTTCTCTGCTGCACATCGTGTGATTATTATAACGTATTATATGCACTTTTATAATAGTTTTAATTTCACAAATTTTTTATACAATTCATGAAATTTATTGTGCAATTTCTTCAACGCTGTCCTATAATTTCGTAGGAAGCACTTTCCTTTTTTATATGTTTTTTGTTTCATGAAGCATGGCTTTCATTTTTGAAACATGTCTTTCGTTTCATGAAGCATGCCTTTTATTTTTGAAACATGTCTTTCGTTTCATGCATGCTGATGCAGATATTTCTCCCTTGTTGCGAGTCCGCCACGGATATGACGTTCGGATTTATTGACATCTAATACTTTTCGTGCTTCTGCCGCAAGCGACGGATTTACCTGGGCAAGACGTTCCGTGACATCTTTATGTACCGTACTCTTGCTGATTCCAAAATGTTTCGCTGCCTGACGCACCGTCGTATTATTATCAATAATATATCTGGCTATTTCCATAGCTCTTTCCTCAATATAGGTTTTCACAAAAAATCCCCTGCAATACTTGTTTTTACATTGTATGCAGGGAATTTTTGTTCATGACAATAGAATGTTTACAGAACATGCATCCTATTGTTTCTTACCTTTCTGTTCCATTTTCAGCATATTTCCATGTAACCTGATATTCCACACCGGTAGCTTCCCCCAACTGTGTGATATAATTTTCTATCAATGTTTTCGCACGCTCCTGCGCGCCTGCCAATAACGTTTTATTCTTTTCCACTGCTGCCACCATTTCATCCTGTGCCTCATTTACTGCCTGTGTCTGCTCCTCAGCTGTGATCTGATTCTTGTTAAACCATGAATCTGACGTTGCAATATAATCATCCACATCTATTGTTTTTACTTCCGGCTGAAAAATTTTTGCTCCGGGAATCGTAATTTGTACACTGGTACCATTTACATCCATTTTCACATCTGACATTTCAATCCCAATCTTGACAACTCCTGTATACTCAATCCAGAATTTTCTCTCCTTTTCCCCCAGATGTGCCAATCCGGATCCTTTTTCTTTTGTGGACTTAGCCACATTATGATAATAACATTCCAGCGTTGCAAGATCACAGATGGATCTGATCTGTGCCAGATCCGGTTCTAAGACAGCCGCAGTTTCCATTTCTTGTGTTTCTTCCATTTTCACTTTTGTCTTATCGTTTTTATTTGTACATGCAACTAAAAACAATGACATGACACATAGTATCATTATTATCCTATATTTTCTCATTGCATTCCCCCCTATTTAATATTAACTTTATATTCTCCGTCTATCTGTTGTACCCATGGATCAACCAGCGCTTCTACCGCAGTAACCGCATTTTCCTTCGCCAATGTCATCAGATCATTTTCTTTTGCCGCCCGCCTGGCAAGATCTGTTTTACATAATTCATATGCCTCCTGTGATACAGTTTCCGTTTCATATTTTTTATTTTCAAAAATATAATCCATTGAACCAAAATCCACCATTGTATTCTGTATTTCGCTCTCCGGCAAGGTAATGGTGATTATTTTTGTATCCTCATCAATATCGATCATAATCTTACTGAAATCAATTCCTGCAGTAACGGTTCCTTCATATGCCACATAATATTTCGGAGTAACACCATCCTCCTCATACGCACGGGCAACTGCATTATAGGAATAATCTACCGTGGAAAGTTCACTGATTTCAAAAACTTTTTCCAATGACGCTTTTGAAATCGTTGTTACCGTTCCTTCTTCCCCGATGATTGCATCTTTTGTATTTTTTAAGAAAACAGATGAAGGATCTGCATTCAGAATTTTCAGAATGACACACACTATCACAATTGCTAAAATAACCCCTCCCGTGATACGAATCTTTATCACCCGTGTTCTCTTCTCTTTATTTTTGCTCTTTTTTTCGCCTGTGTTCTGCTGCATCGCTTTTTCCTCCGCAAATGTTCAATTACACATTCCATTCTACAATAAGGTTTCTTTTCTCACAAGCACCATATTTTCTGTAATAAAAGAAAGAAGAAGCCTGGTTACAGTTCAAAAAAAGGATCTGAATCTTTTCAGATTCAGACCCCATTTTACAATAAAATATATCTGCGCCTTACATTTTTTTAACCTTGATATTTTTACCGGCACCTTTTGCCTTAAAAATAGTCTTGTAAAAAGATACTTTCTTTGAAGGTACTTTAAAGACTGCGTTTGCTTTGATGTTCTTAAATGCATCTTTTCCTACACTTGATTTAGTAAGTTTTGATGTCTTGATTGTAACTGCTGCTAACTTTTTATTACCGGAAAATGCTTCTTTACCGATCTTTGTCAGTTTTGTGGAAGAAACCGTAATGCTGGTAAGTGCTGTACAATTTTTAAAAGCAGCATTCCCAATGCTCTGCAGGGATTTTGAATCTAAAACAAGTTTTTTCAACGCCTTACATCCGTTAAAAGCGTTGTTTTCAATTTTTGTTATATTAGATGCTCCACTTACAGTTTTTAATTCTGTACATTTATAAAATGCCTTATTTCCGATCGTCTTTACATTAGAACCGACAGTTACTTTTGTCAGTTTGCTACATCCGGAAAATGCGCTGTCTGCAATTGCAGTTACCTTAAATGTATATCCGTTGATTTTAACCGTTGCAGGAATAGATACCTTTGTAATGGTTTTCTTTGCATATTTATTTACGGTTACGGTATTTTTTCCGGTTACTTTATACTTGATCTGTCCAACAGTTTTCACAGTTCCAACCGCCGGTTTTTTCTTTTTGTCTGTAGTTCCGTTATTTCCCGTATCAGCTTTTACCAGTGCCGAAATCGCTGTTTCCAGATCACTTGCTGCCTGATCTACTGCAGTCTGTTCTGCGGCTGCATCTGTAAGTTTTTTTGCAGCATTAAGTGCAGTCTGTAACTTTTTCCAGCTGTCTGCCGTGTAATCACTCTGCTTTAATGATTCTGCTTTCCTGATCGCAGCGTTCAGTTTTGTAACATCTGTTTTTGTTTCTTCCTTTGGCTCTGCCTTTACCAGCGCTTTGATTGCAGCATTCAGATGCTCTGTTGCCTCATCTACAGTAGCCTGTGTGTGCGGAGCCGCAAGCTCATCTTTTGCCTCTTTCAATTCAACGCAAAGATCAGACCAGCTTGCTGCCGTATAATCACTCTCAGTTAAGCTCTCTGCACTTTTGATTGCAGCTTCAAGTGCTGTAGTATTTACCGTTTCCTCTTCATCCTTAACGATATTTGCATCCGTTACCTCAAATTTTACTGTATAATCATTGTAACCAAGTGCATATACCGTCAATGTCCAATATCCGGTTCCATCTGTTCCCTCCGGCAGTTTGCAGCGCAGTGAATCCGTAAGTCCAAGCTGTATTCCCTGTGCTTTGTGCATCCAGTTATCTGCTGCAAATTTGGTTCCATAAGACTGAAGTGGTTTGGTATAAGTACTGTCAGATCCATAATAAGTCCACTCTACTGCCTGCATATCTGCGCCAAGTGCACCATATCCGTCTCCTGTTAAATCAACACGGAGAAACTCTCCATAAGAACCGTTTGCCTCTTTTACCGTTGTTGTGATATTCTCTGCAGTTTTTAATGCAGCATCCTTAATACCAGAATCCGTTCCTTTATTTACCCTCGCAGAAAATGAAAAACTTCCGTCCTCATTTTTGGTAACCGTTTTTAAGCCATTGGTGTTTTCTGTTACTTCTGCGACCAGATCCGTATAGTTTTTCAGATTGTTCTCCGTAAAGCCTCCGGATAAAGTATCTCCATTTTCTACTACGGTATATGCTGCTTTAAAAGCTTCATAATCGTCTGTTTTTACCTTGACTGGAACATATTTAAGTCCGGTTACCACATAACTTTCAATATCTTTTTTATTATATAAAAAAGGATTTCCATCCGTCAGTACACCTGCGGTTACCCCCGTATAATATGCCACTTTAAGTTTGGTACCATCTTTCATTGTAATTTCTGATGTACACTGGTAACTTCCCCTGTGCAGACCATGATTGGTAGTTGCCCTCGATACCGTATCAAATGCGCCCTTGTCAAGTTCGCCCTTTGCATCTTCCTCGGCAGAGCTCTCTGTACTTCCGGCATTATATACATCTTCATTTTTCCAGTACTCAGCCCAGCTCAGTGCTGCATAAGCATACTGATACGCCTGCGCCGTCTCGTTTTCACTCTTCACCTCTTCTCCGGTGTTCTGCTCTGCTTCTACTGCACTTTCTTCTGCTGCAAAAACTGCCATAGACGGTGTTCCTGTTGCTGCCACCATGGAAAAAGCCAATACACCAGTAAGAATCCGTGCAGATACATCTTTTCTTTTCACTTTAAAATCCTCCTTTGTTTTATCTATCAAAAGTCAGTATCAACTAACTTTTAACCAAAAATTTTTCTTTGATCAAATTCCGATCCATAAATATAATAAAAGCAGAATTACCACCCTTATGCCAGTAAACCACCATTCATTACCTTTCTGTTTTCCAGAGATACCGCAGTGAATGTTCCTTTTGGGACAGGTGCCGATACATTTCTGGCACATAAAACATTCACCTCTTGTCTCGATCGAGCCAGTTTCCGGCAGTCCGATATCCGATGGACATTTTTTCGTACATGCCGCACACCCCGGAATGCAGTTTTCCCTGTCTCTTCTGAGTACAAAACATGGAAATACCGGAAGAAGAGAAAATATCGCTCCCATCGGGCACAAAATGCGGCAGAAAAAACGCTCCTGCACACACATGCCGCACAGGATCAGAATAAGCAGGACGACTCCCACAAGATATCCTCCCAATGCAAAATTTCCTGCATGAACCATGGAAAATACATCCCATGGACTGCAGCCTTTCAATCTCACATAAACACCGTTAAAGCACAGAAAAAGAATCAATAATAATATGAGATATTTTATCTGTGATAATTCTGCCGTAAGTTCCGCACTAAGCGTGACCGGCTTCTTTTTTATTTTTTTACAGACCCAGACATAAACTGCACGCACCCAGTCAGAAAGGCTTCCAAATGCACACGCAAATCCACAAAAAAAACGTCCAAATACCACAGTAAATGCACAGAGCATAATAAGTGTCATCACAAACGACGTAATCTCTATCTGTGCCCCTGTTCCCATCTGTCCGGCAATATATTTGACACCGGAAAATGCAGCCGTAAATGCTGATGGGAACAATACAAAAAACAATAGTTGTATTCCCGCACGTATCCATACCGGGATCTGCTTTTTATGCTTTTTCCAAAAAACAGATCTATTTTTTTGAATTATTTCAGCTATATTTTTTAACTTTGTATCTTCCAATTTTTTCCTCACTCTTACTGTTCTGCCTGTTTCAGTGCCTCGCTGACGGCATCCCGGATTCCGGTAGAACTAAATGTTGCACCACTTATGGTATCCACTTCCGTGGACTGCGCATCCATGATCTTTGGAATAATATCTTCTGCCATGGATAAATAAGCTTTATCCTCACCATCTGCAGATGTTATCTCAATTTCACTGACTGCTCCATTTTCAACGGTCACAAGTACATTGATCATTCCGCCAAAACCCTTTGCTTCACCTTCCCATTTACCATCAGAATAGGCTCCTTTTGCATTGACAGTTTTCTCATTTTCCTGCCCTATGGCATCTTCTTTGTCCTGCTGCAGTTTTATCACCTGCGCCTCTAACTTTGTGATCTCTTCATCTTTGCTTCTATCCTTTAATACCTGGTCATAACCTGCCAGTATCAAAATGACTGCTGCCAGACTAAATGAGCGGATCAAAAAATCTTTCATCTGACATTCTCCCTTAATTTTTTGCCTGCTCTAATGCCTTCTGGCAGGCTTCAATGATTGCTTTTGAAGAACAGGTTGCAGACGATACCGTATCGATTCCCTCTGTACTGTTCTTTTGTAATATCTGACTGACAACACCTTTCGATGCGGCTTTTATATAGAAAGAATTGCTCTTTCCACCGTCTCCGGAAATATCTCTGATCTCTGTGATCTTATCGTTTTCAATCACAACCGTCACCGTCAGATTATATGCATCAAAATCCTCGTCCTCATCCGGATTGCAGACAACATTTACCTTATAGTTACCATTTTTATAAGTCAGCGTCTTCTCGCCACTATCCTCAGTGTTTTCCGTATCATTTTTTTCGGTATCACCGCCACTCTCCGTGCTGTCACTGCCGTTTTCCGTATTACCACCGTTATTTTCTGTGTCTTCACTGTCTTTTTCTGTATTCTCGCTGTTCTTTTCCGTGTTTTCGCTGTCTTTTTCTGTATTCTCGCTGTCTTTTTCTGTGTCCTCGCTGTTCTTTGTATCGTCAGCATCGTTCTGACTGCCGGATGAAGTGTAGATGCCGTCTTTTTCTGCAGCTTTTGCCACTACCTCCACAGCATGCATTACCGCTTTAGAGGTGCAGGTTGCACCGGACACTGTGTCTACTCCATCAATTCCGTTTTTCTTTACAATCTGCGCCGCAACCCCCGGATGTTTACTGCTGCCAGAGACCGCTTTTGTAATATAAGTATCATTCTGGGAACCTCCATCCCCATACACGTCGGAAACTTCAATGATCTTTCCATTCTGAAACATCACTTTTACATGCAGGTTGTACGATGTAAAAGCGCCGCTCTCATCCGGATTACATACAACTACTCCATAATACGAACTCGCATTTGATGTGTCTGGCTTTTCGGTATCATCCTGTGTTTCGGTATCCGTTTTTCCCTTTTTTGCAGCCTTCATCGCATTTGATACTGCCTCAATGATTCCTTTTGAACTATATGTTGCACCGGAAACCGTATCCACAGACAAGCTCTGCTTATCTATGATAGTATCCGCTACTTTTTTCGCCTGGTTAAAATAACGGTCATCCTCGTTTTTGTGATCTGTGATCAGAATCGCCTTAATCGTCTTATCCTGTAATACCATCATGGCAGCGATATCACCGCCATAGCCCTCCCCGACTCCGGTATAGACTCCGTCTGGATAGTTAAATTTTCCCTTTTTCTGCTTTTCTGTTTCTTCCTTGTCCAGCCCAAGTGCATTTTTTACCGCATTAATAATACCGTTGGAACTAAATGTTGCACCGGAAACCGCATCCACATTTACTGTCTGACCTGCAAGGATTGTCCTTATAACGCCTTTCGCACGTTCAAAATAAGATTCCGTGTCTGACTGGCTGACAATATCGATCGCCGTGATCGTACGGTTTTCCACTTTTACCGATACTGTCACTGTGCCGGAATATCCCTGTGCACTTCCCGTATATGTACCATCCGCAATATCAAAATCTCCTTTTCCAATTGTAAATGCATCTTCCGTCTCGCCCGTCAATGCATTTTTTACCGCATCAATAATTCCCCTTGAACTATATGTAGCGCCGGAGACCGTATCCACATCCGGACTCTGCTTTTCTAAAATACTTGCAGTCACACCCTCCTTTGCACGGTTAAAAAATCCTGCATCATCCGACGTTTTTACAATATAGATCCCAACGATCGACTTATCTTTGATTTCAATAAACAATTTGACTGGTCCGGCAAATCCAGTTCCGGTTCCTTCATAATAGCCATCATCCAACGCAAAATTTCCTTTTGCCACAGCCGTTTTCTTCGTCTTGTCACCGGAAGACAATGCATCTTTGACTGCATTTATGATTCCTTTTGAACTGTATGTTGCACCGGAAACTGTATCCACATCCGTACTCTGCTTTGCAAGGATGCTCGCTGTCACGCCTTCTTTTGCACGATTGAAAAAGGCTGCATCATCCGAATTGCTCAGAATATTAATCGACCGGATCGTCTGATTTCTGATCTCAACTGAAACTTTGATCTTGCCGGAAAATCCATTCGCACTTCCCTCATAAGTTCCATCTGCAAGATCAAACGCACCCGTCAAAACAGCAGCCGTTTCCGTATTTTCAAATTCCGTCTCTGTTTCCGGCTCTTCCACCGACTCATTACTGGCATTTTCGATAACAGTTTCTGACCCTTCCTGTTCATCCTCTGATTCTGCACCATAAACCGGTGCTGTATAATCACTCAGTGAAACAACTGCACCAAGTCCCACGATTGCTGCCAGAATAACCGGTGCGATTCCTGAAATATTTTTCCAGATTTTGTTCATGCTTATCTCCATCTAAAACTATCTTTTTATGATTCTTTTTCAATGATCTTCGTATCCAGTTCCGATTCAAAACTATTTGCAATCCCCTCTGTGACATAGATTTTCCTGTCATCCGTCATCAGAATCATGTCAAATTCATCACTGTGAGCTCTCCAGTATTCCGTTGCAGCTTCCTTCCCCATAATAAAAACGGACGTAGAAAGTCCATCCGCAAGCGTCCCGTCTGCCGTAACAATGGAAACAGAAATCAGTCCGTTCTCCGCCGGATAACCAGTTTTGGGGTCTATAATATGATGATATGTCTTTCCATCCTGCTCAAAATACCGTTCATACCCACCGGAAGTGATCACTGCCTTATCCTGTATGGAGAGCACTCCAATATACTGATCTGTATCCTGTGGATTCTGCACTGCAACACGCCATTTGCTCCCATCTGTTTTGGTTCCAAGTGCCTGTACATTTCCACCAAGATTAACCAGTCCGCTTTTAATTCCACATTCACGGTATATATCCATGATACGTGCGGAAGTATATCCTTTTGCTATCCCGCCTAAATCAATCTGCATTCCTTCTTTTTGGAATGAAATCTCCTTCGTCCTGCTGTCATAAGAAATATCATTCACATCCGTCAATGTCAGAAGCTCCTGTAATTCTTCTTCCTCCGGCACCCTGAAATTATCATCTGTAAATCCCCATGCTTTCATCACAGGGTATATTGCAATATCAAATGCACCATTTGTTGACTGGTACAGGTCTAAAGACCGTTCCACAAGATAAGCGGTATCCTCCGAAAGGATTCCTCCTCCATTCTGGTTGATCTGATAAATCTCACTATTTTGATCTCCGGTAGATAAAAGACTATCGAGACGTTCTATTTCCTCCTCTGCCCGTCGGACAGCTTCATTTGCACCAACACCATAAGCTGTTACATTCATATAGGTATCCATTGCAAATATATCCCTGCTTGCCTGTGTACTTTCGTTTTCCTGCTGACTCTGCGCATCTGCCATTTTCTGTGTGCTGCTTTCCTCATTTTATATAACAGGAAACTTCAACGCTTTTTTTATAAGCAGAAAGATCCCAGTGTTATCCTTAATGGTAACACTGGGATCTTTCTACATATCGTCATATGTTTTATTTAATTGTATTTTAATGCCTTTTTCAAAGCTGCTGAAATTGCCGTTCCTACGATAAAACATACGATTGCTTCAATCAGTCCGTTCACACCGACAAATGCTAAAATAAACAGCAATGCATTTTTTGCACCCAGAGCCGATACGAATGACTGGATGTATTCTGTATTGTAAAATCCGAGCACTAACATTCCCATAAAAAATGTAGTGTTAAGTAATGGACAGCAAAGGTTGCTGATCGTAACAGATACACCGGATGGCAGCTTTGTTTTGCGAAGTCCTTTATAAATCAGACCTGTCAGCCATCCCATCAAAATACGAGTAGGTACGCATACCAGAAATGTCAAAAAGCCGTTAATTCCAAGCAGTGCTGCACCAAACGGACTCATGCCAAAGCACTGGATAAAACTTGTAATGCCGAATACACCGCCTAAGATCGCACCTGCTGCCGGTCCTAATGTAACAGCTCCTACCGCTACCGGAACGACGATCAGCGTGATCTCAAGACCTGCTGTTCTGATATATCCGATCGGGGTAAAAGCCATGATAAGAATAATAGCAACTAAAAGTGCCATCTCCACAAGATACTTTGTGGAAAACTTTTTCTGAGTCATAGTCTCTTCCTCTTTTCTTAATAATATGTAATTTTTTCATATGCAACGTTATTAAGTATAGCACTTGAACACCTTTTCCGCAATGCTGCATTAACGTTTTTAACATATTCTGTTAATTGTATTTCAGTGCCTTTTTCAAAGCTGCAGAAATTGCCGTTCCTACAACAAAACATACAACCGCTTCAACAAGTCCGTTGATTCCCACAAATGCAAGCACAAACCAGAACGGATTGCTGACACCCAGTGTCTGAACAAATGACTGGATATACTCCGTCTGATAAAAACCAATCACCAGCATACCCATAAACAATGTCGTATTCAAAAGCGGACAGCATAAATTTGCGACCGTGATTGATGCAGTATATGGGATTTTCGTCTTTCTGAGTCCCTGATAGATCAATCCGGTCAGCCATCCTACCAGAATACGTGTCGGCACATATACCAGAAATGCCAGAAACGGATTAATTCCAAGCAGCGTCGCACCAAAGGCGTTTAGTCCGAAACACCGTAAAAAACTGGCAAATCCAAATACACCACCTAAGATTGCACCTGCCGTTGGTCCTAGTGTAACAGCTCCTACCGCCACCGGAACAACGATCAGGGTAATTTCTATACCTACTGTCTTAATGTATCCGAGCGGGGTAAAAGCCATGATAAGAATGATGGCAACTAAAAGTGCCATTTCCACAAGAAATTTTGTGGAAAACTTTTTCTGAGTCATAGTCCCTTCCTCTTTTCTCGTTTTTATGTAATTTTATACGAAACACAGGACGAGCCATTTGTGAATCATTATAAATTTCCGGCATCCTGTATCTCTGCAACGTGACTAAGTATAACATCTGGCAGTATTTTCCGCAATCTTAGATTGCGTTAATCCTAAAATTGTGCCATCCTCAGAATTGCACTACTGTACTGTATCATTGAAATTTAGTATATCTGCCACTTTAATTAAAAAGTGACAGATGATAGTGTCGGATACAGTGATATCAGTTTTTCCCGTGCATCCCCTGTTTGGAAATGCCACTGTATCTTAGCTGTATCCCGATTACGTTCCATTTCCCATGCTGATAACTCACATTTAAGTTTGTCAAGGGTGGATATTCGACGCGAAAGACATTGGCGTGTCATTACATTCAGCTCAATTTCTGCCATGTCAAGCCAACTTCCATGTTTAGGCGTATAGTGGATTTCCAGTCGTTTTATGATCCTTCTTGCTTCTGATGGTGGAAATGCTTTATAAAGTGAAGCAGCTTTATGGGTGTTTAGATTGTCCATTACCAGTATGATTTTCTTTGCATCTGGAAACATTTCATCTGACAGATATTTGATTTCCATTGCCCGGTCAATTGCAGTACGGTGTTCATGGACACTCACATGGTGTCTGCCGCCAAGTGGTTCAACAAAAGCAAATATGCTGCAGGTGCCATTCCTCTTATATTCGGAATCCGTTTTCTGGTTGTCACCCGGACGAACAGGCAGTGGCTGCCTTACATCATCCAAAAGCTGGTATGGCTTTTCATTCATACAGACAACAGGGTACATCGGGTCATATGGGAGTTCATAAACATCAAGGACATCTTCCATGCAGGCTACAAAATCAGCATCTTCTTTTGACGGAATACACCAGTAATCATTCATGTGAGGTCGAAGTTTATTTTTTTTAAAGCCCTGCCGATGGTATCTTTACTGACTGGAACATCAAGTACAATTTTTGCCTGTTCTTCCAGCAGACGGAGTGTCCAGCGGGAATGTCCTTCCGGTGCAGGACTGCACGCAATTTCAATAATACGAGCCTCAGCACGCCCATCAAATTTTCTGCATGCATTATCAGAATTGACATTCCGGTTCATTGTACGGATACCCTGGATGCCTTTTTCGGAATAAAGCTTTACAGTATTCATGATAGTAGCCATACATACACAATTTGTTTTGGCAGACTGTGCATGGGTAAGAACTTTACCGTGTGCCTCATCTAGATCAATGATAATCTGGCATCTGTTTCGAACAGTTTTGGTTGTTTGCTTTTTACGCATAACAGATTTTAGTTCCTTGAGTTCGTCATCCGTTAATGAAATATTATATTTTTTTGGTCTTGCCATCTAAAATCACCGCCGTTTCTTTTTAATATATCATGAAACGGTTTGTCAGACCATAAAATTAATTAAATATCAATGATACAGTATACTACCACTTTTTTATATTTTTAATGTTTCCTTAATTATCAATAAATGCCATTGACTTTCTGCTTTTTGCGTGCAAAGCTAACCATATATTTATAAGAAAAGAGTTTTTACCATGATACAGAAAAAAAATGTACTTAACACCGTTCCGGTTATCTGCCTTGGTGCCCTGCTTTTGGGGTCGGCATACGGGCAGCTTCACACGCCAATGACGCCGCCACCGATTACAGCTCTCGCCTCAGATATTCTGCCGACGACAGGCAATGTCCGAGCACTTGATGTTGTGGTCGATTTTGCGGATGCGAAATATGATACAGACAGACGCCTGTCCGATGAAGAAATTTCCTCCTATCTGTTTGGCACAGACAATACTGAATTTTATCCCTGTGAGAGCCTGACTAGTTATTTTGACCGTGCTTCATACGGATCACTACATATGACCGGAAATGTATTTCATTACACAGCGAAAGGTACGATCGCATCCTACGAAAAAACGAACGATGGATACGAAACGCTGGTGCGTGAGGTTCTTTCCGGTTTAAATGATACGATCGACTATACCGATTATGATTCTGACGGCGATGGCTATATCGACGCTCTCTGCCTTTCTGTTCCAAGCGGAGGCAATGCTGATTTCTGGTATGGCTGTACGGCATCCTGGTGGACTTCCACCCTGCCGGATTTAGATGGCGAAAAATTAAATTACTATGTGATCAGCGATGAACAGCCTTATGCCGATACCATGGATTATTATCTCGGAACACTCGCCCACGAATACGGGCACTGTATGGGACTCCCGGATTATTATAAATACGGTTTAAAAGAAAATTTTGAAGCTACGACTGGGGATGCCGGCATTGAACGCATGGATGAAGCTGCGGGTGATTTTTGTCCGTTGTCAAAGCTGCTGCTCGGATGGTACCTTCCGGCAGAAGTACAGATTTACCACCCCGGCAGCAAAAAGACCGACATCACTTTAGCTGACTCCTCCATGCAGACTGACACTCCAGCTGCACAGACATTTACCCTGACAGATGATACCCAAGAGGGAAGCTGTCTGATCATACCGCGCACTGATGCTTCCAGTTATTTTTCAGAATACATGATCCTTGACTATATCACCCCGAATGGTAATTATGACGGTATGTTTTCTTCCGGCGGACTTCGTATTTATCACGTCGATGCCACCCTTGCAAACGACGAATACTATGCCCCCTATCTGACCGCTGATAACTACAGTCCTGTCTACGATTCCACCAATAACGGCAGGCGGATCTTAAGACTGGTCAATGACGGAAATGGCTTTTACCGGAACGGTGATGTGATTGATGGCACTGCCACAGGCTTGGGCTGGTATGACAACAACGGACAGGTGACCATTGATACCGGGTATACGATCACGGTTGACTCTGTATCTGCGGATCAGAAAAAATGTACCGTAACGATTTTGCCGGACAACTAAATAACTTTTTCCACCAACTCCAGACAAGGAGCCGCAAATTTTCTCCAACTCCCAACAAAAAGCCCGTCCCCCATGTCAGCTTCCTCACAGAATCCAAACATGAAAGACGGGCTTTCTATCTTACAGGTTGTCCACCTATATTATTTGTTGCCTAACTCAGCTTTTAATGCTGCTGTTAAAGCAGGAACGATCTTATTCAGATCACCAACCAGACCGTAATCAGCTACGTCGAAGATTGGAGCATCTTCATCTTTATTGATTGCGATGATCAGGTCAGAATCTTCCATACCAGCTACATGCTGGATTGCTCCGGAAATGCCGATTGCAAAATAGATCTGAGGACGAACCGTTTTACCTGTCTGACCTACCTGTAAATCAACCGGTAACCATCCATTCTCTACTACTGCACGGGAGCAGCTTACAGTACCACCAAGTACCTCTGCAAGATCTTCAAGAAGTTTGAAGTTCTCTTTGGAACCAACTCCACGACCACCGGAAACAAGGATCTTTGCTTCCATGATGTTTGCTGTGCTCTTAACAGCTTTTACGATATTTAAGATCTCAACATATCTGTTGTTTGGTGTAAATCCCGGATTGTATTCTACAACGTTTGCTTTTGCACCAGCGATCGGAGCGATCTTCTGCATAACACCAGGACGTACAGTTGCCATCTGAGGACGGTTGTCCGGACAGGCAATTGTTGCGATGGTGTTACCACCGAATGCAGGACGTGTCATTAATAACTGATTGTGTTTCTGCTCTGATTCTTTACCAGGTGCAGCAACCAGTGGGAAATCACCGATCTCAAGAGATGTACAGTCTGCTGTCAGACCTGTTTTTACTCTTGCAGAAACAGTAGGTCCTAAGTCACGGCCGATAGCAGTTGCACCAACTAACATGATTTCTGGTTTGTACTCGTTGATTACAGATGCTAATGCATGTGCATACGGCTCTGTTCTGTAGTCTTTTAATTCTGGATCATCTACTACGATAACTCTGTCAGCGCCATACTCAGCTAACTGATCTGCTAATCCTTTTACACCAGAACCAATTAATACAGCAGTTACGTCTGTACCTAAATCTTTTGCTAAGTCTTTGCCTTTTCCAAGTAACTCAAATGCAACGCCATCTAATACGTTATCTACCTGCTGTGCAAAGACAAATACTCCTTTATATTCTTCTAATGCCATGTTATTCACCACTTTTCCTTTTTTTATTAGATAATGTGTTTCTCTTTGAATTTGCCGATCAAATATGCTACGGATTCTGCCGGATCAAGGTTTACTTTCTCACCAGCACCCTTTGCAACTTTATCAGATGCTTTTGCAATTTTAGTAGGAGATCCTTTTAAACCAAGATCAGAATCATCAACATCCTTTAAGTCTGCTCTTCCCCAAACGGTTACTTCTTTGTCAAATGCATCGAAGATTCCGCCTGGTGTCATGTAACGCGGCTCATTTAATTCAGAAAGAGCAGTTACCAGACAAGGCATTTTTGCTTTTAACTCATGATATCTGTCTTCGTACTGACGTTTTACAACAACAGAGTCACCCTCTACTTTGATGTCTGCTGCATAAGAGATAACCGGAAGTCCAAGATGCTCAGCGATCTGAGGGCCAACCTGTGCAGTATCACCATCGATAGCCTGACGTCCTGTGATGATCAGGTCATAGTCTAAGTTACGAAGTGCTCCAGCGATTGTGGTAGATGTTGCCCATGTATCAGCTCCACCTAATACGCGGTCTGTTACAAGAACTGCTTCATCAGCACCCATTGCTAATGCTTCACGAAGAACTGCATCAGCCTTTGGAAGTCCCATGGTAAGAACTGTAACTTTTGCTCCTGTCTCATCTTTGATTCTAAGTGCTGCTTCAAGACCAGCTTTATCATCTGGGTTCATGATAGCAAGCATTGCTGCTCTGTCAAGCGTTCCATCCGGGTTGAACTTAACGCCGCCCTTTGTATCAGGAACCTGTTTAATACATACTACGATATTCATGTATTTTCCACTCCTTATGTTTTATATGTTTAAATTTTACGCGGATTGATTCGAAACACTACGTGTTTCTCATGCGCGTTGCGCTCTCAAATGTCTGAAAAAAATATTCCATTCACGCAAGCGTGATTCCATATTTTTTACAGCCATTCTCAATCCGCTGGATCACGACTATTTCAACAATGCACCTGAAATTACCATACGCTGTACTTCGCTTGTACCCTCGTAGATCTCTGTGATCTTAGCATCACGCATCATACGCTCTACATCATACTCTCTGATATATCCGTATCCACCGAATAACTGAACAACTTCAGTTGTAACTGCCATTGCCGTCTCGGCTGCGAATAATTTAGCTTTTGCAGCTTCTACAGAATATACTTTCTGGGTAGCTTTTGCCATTGCTGCTTTGTAAACTAAAAGCTGTGCAGCTTCGATTCTTGCAGCCATATCAGCAAGTTTGAACTGTGTATTCTGCTGCTGTGCGATAGAACGGCCGAACTGTTTTCTCTCTTTTGTATAAGCGATAGCTCTGTCTAATGCACCCTCAGCGATACCAAGTGCCTGAGCAGCGATACCAATACGTCCACCATCAAGTGTATGCATTGCGATCGGGAAACCTTTTCCTTCCGGTCCTAACAGATTCTCTTTCGGGATTCTGCAGTCTTCGAAGATCAGCTCATAAGTAGATGATCCACGGATACCCATCTTCTTCTCTTTTGTTCCGAATGAGAAACCAGGAGCTCCCTTATCTACGATAAATGCAGAGAAGTTTTTCTTCTTTCTGCCTCTCTTGTCCTCTGTGATGCTTGTGATAGCGATTACAATATAAACATCTGCAACTTTACCATTGGTAATGAAGCATTTTGATCCGTTTAATACCCACTCGTCACCATCTAAAACAGCTTTTGTCTGTGCACCCTGTGCATCAGTACCAGCACCCGGCTCAGTTAATGCGAATGCACCTAACTTCTCGCCTGTTGCAAGTGGTTTTACATATTTCTGTTTCTGCTCTTCTGTACCGTATGTCATGATCGGATCGATGCAGAGAGATGTATGTGCAGATACAACAACACCTGTGGTTGCGCAAACTTTAGATAACTCTTCTACGCACATAACGTATGTAAGAGGATCACAACCCTGTCCGCCGTATTCTTTCGGAACCGGGATTCCCATGAATCCGTATTTCTGCATTTTCTTAACCGTTTCTGCCGGGAAAGCTTCTGTCTCATCTGTTTCCTGTGCAAGCGGTTTTACTTCTGTTTCAGCAAATTCCTTGAATAAGGAACGCGCCATTTCATGTTTCTTGTCTAAAGTGAAATCCATGATCTAATTTTCCTCCATAAATATTTATTTTACTGAGCATCGACCGGAGTCTTTGTACGATCAGCATTGTATACATAGAATCCCTTGCCGCTCTTTGCTCCAAGGTTACCACCACGAACCATCTTACGGATCAGTGGGCATGCACGATATTTGCTGTCGCCTGTCTCTTTGTAAAGTACATCCATGATAGCAAGGCAGATATCAAGACCGATGAAATCACCTAACTCTAACGGTCCCATTGGGTGGTTAGCACCAAGTTTCATAGCTGCATCGATACCAGCGATATCGGAAACACCTTCCATTTTGATGAATGCTGCTTCGTTGATCATTGGGATTAAGATACGGTTTACAACGAAACCAGCAGCCTCATTAACCTGTACCGGAGTTTTTCCGATCTCTTCAGAGATTTTCTTAATAGCGGAAACAGTTTCATCCGGAGTATTCACACCAGCGATAACCTCGATCAGTTTCATACGATCTGCCGGGTTGAAGAAATGCATACCAACCATTGGACGGTTTAATCCGTTTCCAATCTCTGTAATAGAAAGACTGGATGTGTTGGAAGCGAAGATACATTCCGGTTTTGCGATCTCGTCTAACTCTTTGAAAGTAGTTTTCTTTACTTCCATGTTCTCGAAAGCTGCCTCTACGATCAGATCACAGTCTTTGCAAAGGTCTTCTTTTAAACCTGGAGTGATTTTTGCAAGGATGCCATCAACAGCTTCCTGTGTCATTTTTCCTTTTTCTACTAATCTTGCATAACCTTTTTTGATCTTCTCTTTTCCGCCTTCAGCCCACTCCTGCTTGATATCGCAAAGAGCTACTTCATATCCTTCTACCTGAGCAAATGCTTTTGCAATGCCCTGTCCCATAGTTCCTGCACCAATAACGCCAACCTTCATTTCGGTTACCTCCTGAAAATAATTATGTTAACTGTATGTTTGAAAAATGCAATCCCCGGGAAGTTATTCCCCGGGAATTACTATAAAAAACTATTATCTCTCAACGATTGTAGAGCATCCCATACCACCGCCGATGCAAAGTGTAGCAAGACCTCTCTTAGCGTCTCTCTTCTGCATCTCATGCAGTAATGTAACAAGGATACGGCATCCGGAAGCACCTACCGGGTGTCCTAATGCGATTGCACCACCGTTTACGTTTACTTTTGACATATCGAATTTCAGATCTCTTGCTACTGCAATAGACTGAGCTGCGAATGCTTCGTTTGCTTCGATTAAGTCCATATCATCAATGGATAAACCTGTTTTAGCTAATACTTTTCTTGTAGAAGCAACAGGACCAACACCCATGATCTCTGGCTCAACTCCGCCAAGAGCACCTGCTACCCATGTAGCCATTGGTGTAACACCAAGTTCTTTTGCTTTCTCTTCGCTCATAACAACGATTGCTGCTGCACCATCGTTGATACCGGAAGCGTTACCTGCTGTAACAAGTCCGCCCTCTTTACCAGAGCAGCATTTTAATTTTGCTAAAGACTCAGCAGTTGTGCCAGGACGTGGTCCCTCATCTTTTACGAAATCAACGATCTCTTTTTTAACTTTTACAGGAACCGGAACGATCTCATCATCAAATTTGCCTTCAGCGATTGCTTTCTCGCATTTCTGCTGGCTGTTTGCTGAGAACTCATCAAGTTCTTCTCTTGTAATGCCATATTTATCACATACGTTCTCTGCTGTGATCATCATGTGGTAGTGATTGAATGCATCTGTTAATGCATCATTTACCATTGTATCAATGATCGTTGCATTGTTCATACGATATCCAAAACGAGCTTTTGTCATAGCATATGGTGCCATAGACATGTTTTCCATACCACCTGCAACAACGATATCAGCCTCACCTGCCATGATCATGGTAGCTGCATCATTGACACATTTTAAACCAGAACCACAAACAACGTTGATCGTGATTGCCGGAACTTCGATTGGCAGTCCTGCTTTGATTGCTGCCTGACGTGCAACGTTCTGACCCTGAGCTGCCTGGATTACACAACCCATTTTTACCTCGTCAACCATCTCCGGTTTAACGTTTGCTCTTCTTAAAGCCTCTTTGATAACGATTGCACCTAAGTCTGCTGCTGGAGTATTGCTTAATGCTCCACCCATTTTACCGATTGCGGTACGGCAAGCACCTGCTAAAACTACTTTCTTTGCCATTTTGAATTCTCCTTTCAATTTAACACAAAGCTCTGCATTTGCAGAGAATTTGTTTCTTTCTCTTTCATTTTGCCGAAAAATGCTGTTAATTTTTTAACAATCTTTTTTAAAAAAATAAATTCAAACTTTTGGTTGAAATTTATCTTTTTTTCTTTTCAATTTAAAAAGCTCATTACTATGTAAATCAGCTATTTTTCTGCATTTCTTGTACTTTCTTATGCTAACATATTTCACAATTAATTGCAATAGCTTTCTTTATTTTTCATCTTTGTAAACAATTTTCCACATCCTTTTTGCTCCATTTTGCTGGGTTTTTTGTTAAATTTTTATCATTTTATCATTTTGTTTAATAAAACACGTGATTACCTATAACTGTTCCTTCTATTATGCCGTTATTCACACGAAAATACAGACAATTTGTTGTGCTCGTTCCACCCAGCACCGCCTGTGCTGCACTCATACAATCGGAAGCAACTCCCTGCTCCAGACGGTATGCAAGACGACCGCTGGCAACCGGAGAGAACTGCCCTCCCTGATAAATCACACCGGAAACTGTATTCGGAAAATAGGAACTTCTGACACGGTTCATGATCACGCTGCCCACCGCAAGTTTTCCATCATATGGCTCGCCCCATGCCTCACACTGGATGATGGCAGCTAACAGATACGCATCGCTCTGGGCCGGTGCGTATGTCACATTCGACCTGTTTTCCTGTTCCTGCTTTTTGATGGCTGCAAGGCGCGCAGCATCCTCTTTTGCCTTCTGTATCTCAAGCTGCTTTTCGTATTCGATCATTTTCTTGATCTTTGCATCGATCGACTCCACATCGGACTGTGCATCTTCAATTTTCTCGCTGGATTCCTGTATCTTCTTCTGCGTATCCTCGATCAGGCTGTTGACTTTTTCCTGCTCTTTCTGTTTTTCCTGCTGTAATACAGTCAGTTCTTCCTTCTGCTTCTCGAGTTCCTTTTTCTGTTCTTTGATCTGCTCCGTGAGCTCCTGATATGCCGTAAGCATATTTCTGTCGTACTGATTGATTGCACTTGTATATTCCGCCTGATTTAAAAATTCTGCGATGGAGGACGCATGAATAAGCATGTCCCATACAGACTGATTGCCATTTTCATAAATATACTGAATGCGCACTTTCATATCTTCATACTGCTCTGCTGATCGTTCCTCGGAACGTTTCAGATCTTCCGCCGCCGTATTGATCTCGTCCTCTTTCTGTGCTGCCTGCTGCTCTAACTGGTTCATATCGGAAGTGATCGTATTTAACTGTCCATTCAGTCCGCTAAGGTCGCTCTCCAACCCCTGTTTTTCATTGGTCAGGCTGTCCACCTGATCTTTCGCATCTTCTTTCTGTTTCTTAAGGTCTGTGATCTGGTCTTTTGCCTTATCAATATCTTTCTGTGTCGTTCCTGCATGGACAGTTGCCGTAACAAGCATGCAGCCGGTCAGTATTCCTCCCAGGATTCTTCTCAAAAAATTGTGTCTCATGCTGTTCCTTTCGGCTGAACAGTAACCTTTCGGCTGCTGTTGTATTTTTCGTTCATTGTATTTCTTCTATTAATATGGTATTATAGCATGTAAAGCACAATATGAATATTAATTTTTTCACATACCATTATTGGGGGAATATTCAGGCATCTGGTGTCTGGATATGGTATAAAAAAGCCTGATAATCATCACAGGGGGAGGATTTACCTATGCAATTTGTAAAAACAGCAGATTTAAAACCCGGCATGAGACTTGCAAAACCAATCTACAATAAGATGGGTGTTCTTCTTTATGAAAGAGACACACTTTTAACCATGCAGGGTATTAACAGTATCGAAAACTTTGGTCTGATCGGTATTTTTATTCTTGAGCCGGCAGAGCCGGTACCGCCTCTTTCCAGAGAGGATCTTGAATTCGAACAGTTCCAGACGATATATGTTTTTAAACTAAAAGAAAATATGGATCGTCTGCAGGCCAATCAGGCACCTGTTTCGCTGAGCGATCTCGTCCGGGACATCCAGACACATTACGGCAGTCTTGATCACAAATTAAATTTTGCACAAAACCTGCGAAGTTCTGCAGATTTTGTTTACAAACATTCCATCAGTGTCGGCATTCTCTGTGCGATGATCACAAATCAGATGCATCTGCCTGCTGCAGAACAGACAGCCCTTATCACAGCTGCGCTTCTCTACGATTTTGGTTATCTGTATGTACCACAGACAGTGTTAGACAAGGGGGATGACCTTACAACAGCAGATAAGGATTTTATCCAGCTCAACTTAGAGCGCGGTTATGAAACGCTCCGCCCGGACCGTGGTGATTATAAATTCCCGGTACATACGCTTGATATCATCCAGCAGATCATTTTTAAAAACAGCCGTACTTTAAAAGTCAAAGAACCGGCAGACAATATCCGTCTTCTCGTCGATATTTTAGCAGTAGCGGACGAATTTGACCATCTGACCGCAATGAACATTAACAAACCGCCAATTTCAGAAATTGCTGCCATGGGACGTCTGAAAAAGGATAAAGCCACCTACAATCCGCTCGTACTTTCCGCTTTAGCAGAATGTATCCATATTCTTCCGACCGGTGCATGTGTTGATCTTTCCGATGGAGAAAAAGCCCTTGTGCTTGCAGAAAATCCGGCTGATTTTCTTCATCCGATGGTACTGAAGTTTTCCACAAACATGATATACGATTTAAGTGACCCGGTGATCAGTAAATCTTTAAAGATCACAGATATCATGAAAACTATGGACAACCGCATCGCTTTAGACAAAGATTCTGTCAAACAATTTGTCTCTGATGCCTATATCAAAGAAACGGCAGACCGTTTCCGCAAGGTTAAACTTCAGATTGCCCAGCACAAGCAAAGTGAGCTGGAACAGAAAGCTGCAAGTGCTTTAATGAGCAGTGCTTCCGTGATCCCACAGAATGCCGGCACAGAAAAATCACTGACACAAAAAAAGACACGCAAAAAAATGAAACTTCGTTAATAATAGAATACGCACTCCGCAAATATTCCATTACGATAAAAAAGAAAGACATGGCAGGATTTCCGATCACTGTCATGTCTTTTTTCTGATGAACTAGAGATATTTTTTCAGCACCTTCCGTACTGCACCCGGTCCTTCTAACATCTCTTTAAACATTTTTATTACTTTTTCCGCAATTCCTGCCTCATAAAGATCACATCCAAATAAAGTATCATTTGATAAAATGTCAGAAAGTTTTCCATCTGCACTGTCCGGATCTGATAAATGGACATCTTTCAGTTTCTCCTGCATAACCGAAAGCATTGGATCACTGCTTGGTGTAAACTCTTTTCCTGCATCATCTACTGCAAGAAGGTAACGGAGCCATCCGGCAATCACAAGCGGGATTCCTGTCAGTTCGTTTAAATCTTTTCCTGCTTTACAGTAGCTTTTGATCGTCTCTCCAAAGCGGATCGCAAGTTTCTGACTCGTGTCAGTTGCAATTCTCTGTGGAGTATCCGGAATAAACGGATTTGGGAGACGTTTGGTCAGCACCTCATCTAAAAACTTCTCCGGACTTAAGATCTTAGGATCTGTAACTACAGGCATACCTTCTTTTTTGCCGATCAGTTCTACTAATTTCTTTAACTCTGTATCTTTCATTTCAGCAGCAATGCTCTCATAACCAAGCATACATCCATATACTGCAAGTGCTGTGTGAAGCGGATTTAAACATGTCGTCACTTTCATACGCTCGGTATCATTGACCGTATCGCGGTCTGTCATATATACACCTGCTTTTTCAAGCGCAGGTCTGCCGTTCGGGAAACGGTCTTCCACAACCAGATACTGTGGTTCCTCTGCATTGACAAATGGTGCGATATATGTATTTTTTCCGGTAATGACAGGTGCCATTTCTCCAATTTCAAGTTCCTTTAGGGCATCTTCCACCACTTTTGCCGGACGCGGCGTGATCTTGTCGATCATTGTCCATGGAAATGACACTTTTTCTTCATTATTTACCCAGTCTGCAAATTCTTTTGTTACAAAGCCTCGTTTTTCCCATTCCTCTACGACGGTCAGAACGCTGGTCTTTAATTTTTCTCCATTGTGTGAACAGTTATCCATACTGACAACGGCAACCGGCGTACCACCACTTAAAAACCGCTCCAGTAGAAGTGCTGTCACTTTGCTCATTGCATGTGAGCATTTTTCCGGTCCATTTTCAAAATCCTGCTGTACAACCGGCAGATATGCACCCTCTATATTTTTTAAGGCATATCCTTTTTCTGTGATCGTAAACGAAACCATCTGTAAGGATGGATTACGAAAAACCGCTTTTAACTGTTCCATATCTTCTGGAAATTCCGTGCCGGCACGAAGTCCTGCCCCGATCGAAGCGATCACTTCTTTTTTCATGGTTCCATCCGGAAGTAGACTTACCATCAGCGTCATGTTATCATGCGGGCGGTAGATCTGATCTATGATATCGTAATCAAATGTATCAGCTGCTATAATTCCGCTCTTCTCAAGCCCCTGATTTAACAGGGACTGCTGCAATGCCGCAATAAACCCCCGAAAAATGTTTCCGGCACCAAAGTGTACCCATACCGGATTATTTTTCGTTTCTGCCATCATTGCCTGTACATCAAATTCCGGCAGTTTTACATTTCTTTCCTGCCATGCGCTTTTATCTTTGATTCCCTCTAAATTTAACTGAAGCATTTTATTCTCCCTTCTCTTTTATAACTATTTTGCTTTAGTTCTTTCTGGCAGCTTTGTCAATTGCTTCCCAAAGACCATTTAAGTATGTAACTCCAAGTGCACGGTCATATAATCCATATCCAGGTCTTCCTGTCTCATCCCATATCATTCTTCCGTGATCCGGTCTGATATAGGTATCTGGGCATGTCTCGTAAACTGCTTTTACAATCTCATACATATCCAGACTTCCATCCGAAGAAAGATGGCTGCTCTCGCGAAAATTATGATATCCCAAATGCTTGATATTACGGATATGCATACAGCCGATACGGTTCATCTCACCAAAATGCCGGATGATCGAAGGAATATCATTTGCAGGATCTGATCCAAGGGAACCAGTGCATAAACATACTGTATTTGCCGGTGAATCATGCAGTTTTACGATACGGTCATAATCATCCTGACTGTGTGCGATACGTGGCAGTCCAAAGATATCCCATGCCGGATCATCCGGATGGCATGCCATCACAACGCCACACTCCTCACAGACCGGGATGATCGCATCCAGAAAATATTTAAAATTCTCCCGCAGCATATCACCTGTCATTCCCTCATAATTTTTTAAAGTAGTCTCTAACTCTGCCAGACGCTCCGGCTCCCATCCCGGCAATGAAAAACCGTTACAATCTGCGGCAGTCTTTTTCACGATTTCAACCGGTCCCATCGTTCCGAGATCCTTTTCATCAAAATATAAGCTGTTTGATCCGTCCTCCGGAATCACACGCGCAAGATCTGTACGCAGCCAGTCAAATACCGGCATAAAATTATAAACGATGACTTTTACTCCGTATTCAGCAAGATTGCGGATCGTTGTCTTATAATTTTCAATATATTTGTCTCTTGTCGGCAGACCGATCTTGATATCCTCATGGACATTGACACTCTCGATCACTTCACACTCTAATCCGGCTTTATGAATCCCGTCAATATAATCTTTGATCTCTTCTTTTGTCCAGACTTCTCCTGCTGCCTTGTAATCCAAAAATCCCATAACCCCGGTCATCCCCGGAATCTGTTTGATCTGGCTTAATTTTACTGAGTCACTGTTTTCTCCAAACCAGCGAAATGTCATCTTCATATGAAATCCTCCTTTTTGAATCCCTATAATGATCCTGTACCATCTGTTATTTTTGTTATCTGAATCATAACATATCTTTTTCAACTTGTCTACTAGTATACTAGTTGGTGTAAAATTTTTTCTATATTTCACAGAATATTCCAGTGGGTGTATCTTTTCATTTTTCAAAATATTCCGGATAAACTTCGCGGATTGCATCTTCCTCTAAACGGAAACGCTGCAGGTGATGCGTAAGGATCTCTGCTGCCTGCCTGGCATCCTGTGCTTCAATCGCTTCTAATATCTTTTTGTGATCATCCACAACTTTCAGATCTTTCACTACACCGATACTTAAATCACGCACCCGGTCAAAATGGACACAGATCCCCTCCATCATGGTATATGCCTGCATTTTCCCGGCTATCTGAAATAATTTTTTATGAAAATCATTATCCAGTTCTAACAGACGGATATGATCTGGATTTTTAAGATAAAATTCCTGAAGCATTACATTTTCCCGCAGTTCTTTTAAATCATCCTCCGTCCGCATACCACAGACAAGCTCCACAACTGCTTTTTCAAGTGCCATACGCACAAAATCCGCTTCCTCCACCATCGCATAATCAATATAAGCGACACGGCTGCCGCGCTGCGGCAGGACTTCAATGATCCCTGTCTTGGCAAGTTCAATAAATGCTTCGCGCACCGGTGTTCTTGACAGTCCAAGCTGATCTGCGATCTCTTTTTCGCTCAGCATCGTACCGGGCTTTAATTCCCTGTATACAATATTATAACGCATAACTCTGTATGCATAATCTCTTCCGGTCTCCCCCGGATTCCGCTCCTGTATGATCATATTTTATGTAAAATTGCCGGCACAGGCAATTCTATTTCCTTTCTGACATTGCTTCTTACTCACCTGTATATTGTTCTATAGTACAAATATTGTATCATAAAACAGCACATTTCCCTAAGGATTTGTGCTGTCTTTTGTCAGTTCCATTATTTATTATTAGAACAAAGAGTCGCTTGCGACTCTTTCGCGCTCGAGCGATGCTGTTTACTGCTAACTTCTTCTCCGCGAGATGCCGCATTCCGCCCGGAGGGCTTTTTGATTCATAGGACATAATTTCCTATGAATCAAGAAAGAATCCTGCTTTGCAGGATTCTCCGCCTGCGGCGGGTCGCTCCAGCGACATAATTCCACTCCGACGCAGTGCGCTCCTGCCCGGAGGGCTTTTTAATTCATAGGACGTAATTTCCTATGAATTAAAAAATTACAGATTCTTTACGGTAGCAATATCCACCGGTGTCAGATCATCGGTCGCAGTCTCTAAGCTGCGTGCTAACGCATTTGCCGTATCCATTGCCGTGATACAGTAAACACCTGTCTCGATTGCATTTCTCCGGATCAGGAATCCGTCTCTGGTCTTATCACCATTTCCCTGTGTCGGTGTGTCAATGACAAGGTCGATCTTATGTCCTAAGATTAAGTCCATAACGTTCGGTGACTCCTGAGAGATCTTGTTGACACGAAGTGCATTGACGCCGTGCTCCTGTAAATATTTTGCGGTGCTTCTCGTTGCGTAAATCTTGTAGCCAAGTGCCTCAAAACGTTTTGCAACACCGACTGCTTCCGGTTTATCTGCATCTTTTACTGTCATGATCATCTGTTTGTACTTCGGTAAAGTCACACCTGCACCGAGGAATGCTTTGTAGAGAGCCTCGTTAAAGGTCTTTGCAATACCAAGGCACTCACCGGTTGATTTCATCTCCGGTCCTAAGGAGATCTCAGCACCACGCAGTTTCTCGAAGGAGAATACCGGCATCTTGATTGCAATGTAATCTGCGGTCGGTGCAAGTCCCGGCTCATATCCAAGTCCACGGATCGTATCACCGATAATTACTTTCGTTGCAAGATCAACGATCGGAATACCGGTAACTTTGCTGATGTATGGCACAGTTCTCGAAGAACGCGGGTTTACTTCGATGACATACACCTGCTCGTCCATGGCGATAAACTGGATATTGATCAGTCCGATTACATGCAGTGCCTGTGCAAGACGTTTGGTATACTCAACGATCGTCTCTTTGACATGGTCACTGATCGTCGGTGCCGGGTAAACAGAAATACTGTCTCCGGAGTGTACACCGGTACGCTCGATGTGCTCCATGATACCAGGGATCAGGATATCCGTTCCATCACAGACTGCATCGACTTCGATCTCTTTTCCCTGTAAATATTTATCTACAAGGATCGGGTGATCCTGTGCAATACGGTTGATGATGCCGATAAATTCTTCGATCTCATCATCATTAAATGCGATCTTCATACCCTGTCCACCAAGTACGTAAGAAGGTCTTACCAGTACCGGATAACCGAGACGGTTTGCAACTTCTTTCGCTTCCTCTGCAGTAAACACGGTTCCACCTGCTGCTCTCGGAATCTGTGTTTTCTCTAAGATCTCATCGAAAAGCTCACGATCCTCTGCCGCATCGACATCCTCTGCTTTTGTTCCAAGGATCTTAACGCCCATCTTCATCAGGCTCTCGGTTAATTTGATCGCAGTCTGTCCACCAAACTGTACGACAGCACCATCCGGTTTTTCGAGTCTTACGATGCTCTCTACATCTTCCGGTGTCAGAGGCTCAAAATAAAGTTTGTCAGCAATATCAAAGTCAGTGGAAACGGTCTCCGGGTTGTTGTTGATGATGACGGTCTCCCATCCCTCTTTTGCAAATGCCCAGGTACAGTGTACGGAGCAGTAATCAAACTCGATACCCTGTCCGATACGAATCGGACCGGAACCAAGTACCAGTACCTTTTTCTTTGGATTGGTTTCGATGGCTTCGTTCTCACTTCCGAATACGGAATAGTAGTACGGTGTGGATGCCTCAAACTCTGCGGCACAGGTATCTACCATCTTGAATGCTGCCACGATGCCATTTTCATAACGCATATCATGGATTTCTTTTTCGGTCTTTCCGGTCAGTTTTGCAATAACACTGTCCGGGAATTCGATACGTTTTGCTTCTTTTAATAACTCTACAGTTAAAGGCTCATTCTTTAACTGATTTTCCATCTCAACTAAGATGGCAAGTTTATCAATAAACCAGCGGTCAATCTTTGTGATCTCATGGATCTCATCATAACTTTCGCCTCTGCGGAGTGCCTCTGCGATCACCCAGATACGGCGGTCATCCACCACATGAAGCTGCTCGTTTAACTCTTTATCAGAAAGTCCTGTAAAGTCATAAGACATTAAGCTGTCTACGTGCTGCTCTAAGGAACGGATTGCTTTCATCAATGCGCCCTCAAAGTTGTTGCAGATACTCATGACCTCTCCGGTCGCCTTCATCTGTGTGGTAAGTGTTCTCTTTGCCGTGATGAATTTGTCAAACGGAAGTCTCGGAATCTTTACAACACAATAGTCAAGCATCGGCTCGAAACTTGCATAAGTTTTTCCGGTAATTGCATTTTTGATCTCATCTAAGGTGTAACCTAATGCGATCTTTGCAGCAACTTTTGCGATCGGGTATCCGGTTGCTTTGGATGCAAGTGCAGAAGAACGGGATACACGCGGGTTAACCTCGATGACGCAGTACTCAAAGCTGTCCGGATTCAATGCATACTGTACGTTACATCCTCCGGTGATATTTAACTCGGAAATAATATTTAATGCAGATGTACGGAGCATCTGGTATTCCTTATCGCCAAGTGTCTGGGAAGGTGCAACAACGATGGAATCACCGGTATGTACACCGACCGGATCGATATTTTCCATGTTACATACGGTGATACAGTTGCCGTTCGCATCACGCATTACCTCATACTCGATCTCTTTCCATCCTGCGATACAACGCTCTACCAATACCTCTCCGACACGGGAAAGACGCAGACCGTTTGTTAAGATCTCAACCAGCTCGGTCTCGTTATGTGCGATACCACCGCCGCTTCCGCCAAGCGTATATGCCGGACGAAGTACGACCGGATAACCAATGGTATTGGTAAACTTGATACCATCTTGTACGTTGTGTACGACCTGGGATGCTGCACAAGGCTCACCGATCTTTTCCATGGTATCTTTGAATGCCTGACGATCCTCAGCCTTAAAAATCGTCTCTGCAGTTGTACCGATCAGTCTGACATTATATTTTTCAAGGATGCCTTTTTCCTCTAACTCCATACCAAGGTTTAAGCCTGCCTGTCCACCTAAAGTTGGCAATACGCTGTCCGGTTTTTCTTTTGCAATGATCTTCTCTAAAACAGATACCGTAAGCGGCTCAATATAAACCTGATCTGCGATATCTTTATCTGTCATGATCGTCGCCGGGTTTGAGTTTACCAGCACAACCTCAACACCCTCTTCTTTCAATGAGCGGCATGCCTGTGTACCTGCATAGTCAAACTCTGCAGCCTGTCCAATTACGATCGGGCCGGAACCAATTACTAAAACTTTTTTTATGTCATGATTTCTTGGCATTAATTCTTCCTCCTAAAATTTGTTAAACAATAACGTAAGAATTTTTCTACATCATCGAAATAAAACGATCAAACAAGTATGCAGAATCCTGTGGTCCCGGACACGCTTCCGGATGGAACTGTACGGTAAAAATGTTTTTGCCTACATAGGAAAGTCCCTCATTGGTTCCATCGTTTACATTCACAAATGCCGGTTTCGCGATCTTTGGATCAAGTGTATCCGTATCTACCACATAACCGTGATTCTGGGAGGAAATATATACTCTTCCGGTTTCTAAATCTTTTACCGGATGGTTGCCGCCACGGTGTCCGTATTTCATCTTATGTGTATCAGCTCCGGTTGCAAGTGCCATAAGCTGATGTCCTAAACAGATTGCAAAGATCGGAGTATCGGAATCATATAATTTTTTGATCTCGGCAATGATCTCTTTGCACTCCTTTGGATCTCCAGGTCCATTGCTTAACATGATTCCATCCGGATTCGATGCAAGAATCTCTTCTGCTGTGGTATGCGCCGGATAGATCGTCACTTCACAGCCGCGTTTATTTAAAGACTGGGCAATATTATTTTTTGCTCCAAGGTCAAGCAAGGCAACCCGCTTGCCTTTTCCTTTTAATACTCGTTTTTCACTGCAGGTAACTTTGTCCACAACATTACCTGTCGTGTATTCTTTTAATCTGGGAATAATTTCTTCTATATTATAGTTATCATTCGTGGTGATCATACCATTCATGGTTCCCTTCTCACGAAGAATCTTTGTCAGTGCGCGGGTGTCGATCCCTGCAATACCAGGAATATCATATTTCGTAAGGAAATCCTGAATTGTTCCCTCCTCACGGAAGTTACTCGGCATCCTTGATAACTCCCTTACAATATATCCGTCCGGCCATGGTCTGCCTGACTCCATATCCGGTGTGATTCCATAATTTCCGATCAGCGGATAAGTCATAACAACCGCCTGTCCCGCATATGACGGATCAGTCAGAACCTCCAGATAACCTGTCATCGACGTATTAAATACGATCTCACTGATGACTTCCCTAGTAGAACCTATACTTGTTCCGGTAAATACATTCCCATCTTCGAGTATTAAATGAGCTTTCATTCGTTTCCCTGTCCTTTCACCTTTTTTCCAAAAAAAAAAACGTCGCCGTTTTTCTTCTTTTTCCATCCAGACAGTCCCCTGACTGAACTTTCCCTTATTAGTACCTATAGTCTTTTTCTTAAATTGTAAAAAGTGTATCATATCATAAGACTTTTTTCAACCTTTTTCCAAAAACAAATAGTACCAAGATTTTATGCATATTTATGTATATTTATACATTATTTTCAAATCCACAGAAAGCGGCAGTATGTGCTGCCCACACGTAGGAAAATTTTATTACCAAAACGTCATGCAAGACATACATAGTAACAGACTTTCCTGATTTTCCCGCAGCAATGGGCAGCCGGCGTCTTATATCATCTTCTGAAACGCAAGGATTACAAACAACACGCCTCCAAGCCACGATACATCGGCTTTCCACCGCTTAGATGCCTGCATGCCAATCCTGCATCCGCAAAGTACTGCACAGAAACTGACGACAAAACTTCCAAGCACCGTAAGAAAAATATACTTTCCGCCAAATCCTGCACCCAGCCCTCCAAACATCCCATCCAGTGACATTGCAAGTGCAAAAAATACAGCCTCCACACACGACATGGTCGCCGAATGGTCGCGGTCTGCCATTACCGGATTGTTGTAGATACTCAGAATAAAACTGAGCTGTGAAAAAGAGATTTTGACTTTCTTACAGAGGAACTTATGACGCTCAATATATTTTCTGATCGCATACTCTGTCAGCTTAAAAATTCCCACTGCAAGCAGTCCGAAAAAACTTAAATATATTGCATATTTTTTTAAAAGTATCCCCTGTAACGCCATCCCCGCATAAAGTGATATCCCTAATATTCCACTGCAGACCGTGCTGATGCATAACGCTGCCACAGATCCGATCTTTATCTGCTCACTCCCACACGCCACACACGCCACAAAGACATCCACACTGACAGCTATGATCAAAAGAATTACCTGCACTTTTTTCTACCTCAGACATAAAACCTTCTGTTTTATCATATGTCAGAGATTCAAAAATGCATCTTTACCTTTGATACTGTTCTCCATTTCCGAATAACTCATTACAAAGAATCAGCCAAAATTCCAGCTTTTCACACTGTTATCTCAGTCAAGTCTTTCGACAATACCAAGGACTTTCTGATAAGCCGCCGCCACCTCATCCAAAAGCGGTTTAAGCTCCCTTTCCGGTTCGCCATCCCTAAGTTCTTCGCATAACTCCTGTGTCGGAATGAGAAGCGGCGTCAGTCCCAGATTCATCGCAAGTCCCTTTAAATTATGTACATGTGTAAACGCCTGCTCATAATCCTTTTCTTCCAGTGCCTTACACAGCGACTCATAATTTGTATCCGTCAGAATCAGTTTTAAAAATTTTCCGATCCTCTCCTCCGTCTTGAGCCGCCGTAAGACCTCCTGTAAATCTGCGCCCATCTCCTTGTAACATTCTTCCAGCGTCATATTTGCTCCCCTTTCACGTTAAGTTTTTTAGTTCATTATCCAACAAATGATGGTTTGTTTATGAAATAAATCGCCCGCCCAAATGGTGTGTTGTAGGTCTGTGAGTGGCATCTTGCGCAAAGCCAGAGTTAATTTTGGTTCCGTTGTACGAAAAGAAGAAAAGTCTAAGTGTGCCTGAGTTAGATTTTCGCGGAGTGACGTGAACGGCAACAACGAGTCATCCATGACTCGATGCTGCCTTGTTCTGCCATCCGTGGCAGAACATCACTGTGTATCTACAGACACACAATCTCAATCTGACCATTATCAGATTGAGATAGATTTTCTAATTTTCTCCCAAAGTCACAAAATTACTTCGGCTTTGCGCAAGATACCAGCCGTCAGGTTATGAACACCATTTGGGTGGGCGGTTCATCTCAAAACTGGGGGCGCGGGTGTGAATTTTTGATATTTGCACGAATGGAAATATGCTTAAAATCCTAATGTGCTGTATCATTAATATTCCTCCTAAGGAATTGCTAGAATTTTTATCTGCTACATTGCATAATACGGATTACTTGGCAAATTGCCAGACCAAATAACACAGAATATTTTTTCAAATGTGTATGGCAATAAACATGGGCATAACGGGATACATTGAAGTTTTTCCGGTATTATCAAACCAATAATAATCTATTAAACATAGTTATTTGGAAATATTTTTATCAACATAAGACACTAAAAATTTACGCACCACCCAAGGTTGTAAAATGAGTTCCCCGGAGAAGGGTGTTTCACAACCTTGCGGCTGGCAAATCGCATCAAGCCGGGACTCGTTTTGTGACTTTGGGAGAAAATTAGAAAGTCTTAGTATGCCTGTTCACAATACAGTGTTGTGCTGCCATGGACGGCAGCACAAGTCCTAATGTGCCCGGATGGCACATTTAGGACGCACACGTCACTCCGGCATAAAACTAAATCAGGCATACTTAGACTTTCTTATTTTCGGACAACGGAACAAAACAGTCCCGGCTTGATGCAATTTGCCAATCG
>ERZ772835.273-NODE-273-length-56088-cov-14.2273_pt1 | contig 56088 bp, 53 predicted proteins | sample MGYA00511901_ERZ772835 | MGnify/ENA primary metagenome ERZ772835 (study PRJEB29015, sample SAMEA2737729) | human gut metagenome | biome: human gut; feature: human-associated habitat; material: faeces | place: China | collected 2012 ...
TCAATTTCTTCCTTTATCAGACTTCCTACACTTGAAAAGTGCGAACATAAAAATAGTTTCATCAATATTCTCCTTTATAAATACCGATTTGCTGTCTTAATTAAAATGCATTATACCATATTTTTGTGATTTTTTCAACTTGCCCACTTCGACTACACTCTCGACTTAATAACTTCTTGATCACTTGCCGAAAAAGAAAAACTGCCATCACTCGACAGCAGTTCTTCTTCGGTTGGTACTCCATCAGGAATACACAATATCATTCAGTACAATCTCATCTGCACAAGCTCGAATATTATTCATAAGTCCGACCCATCTCATCATATCCACAGCCTTTAATTGCTCGGTAACTCCTTGCTTTCTTGCCATTTCCTTTATAAGATATTCAGCCATATCACAAGCCGAAGTGTCAATCTCGGCAAGGTGTTCATATAACTTTCCACTTGTCAGCAGAGTGTAATATAAAACTCGCTTGTGTTCTTTCAAATATCGCTCTCGCATTCTTCCGTACTTTGAAAGCAAAGGCTTTTCTTCTGCGGTTAAGCAGGGGTAGTAATAGTCCCCGATAAGCTCATATCGGATACCCGTTCTTTCGTCTGTGATAAATCTTTGCATTGCGACTTCTCCTTTTCTCTTTTATGGTGGTAAAACTCCAAGGTCTTCTTATTGTGATTTACCCTTTGACATTCTTCGGAGCAGAATTTCTGTTGGCTGTGTGTAGGCCAATAGGAATTTCCACACACAGCACATTCACGCTGTCGGTAATAGTGATTTCCCCGTTCTGCTTCTCGGTCGGCTTTCTTTTTGTCTTGCCTTGCTTGATAGCAACACTCTTTTGAACAGAACACCTGTCGATTGCTTGTTGGGATAAACTCTTTATTACAATGAGGACAAACCTTTGTCTTGACGACCTCGCCACCGTTTTCAGCGATTTTCTTCGCTTTTCGTTTCTCTCGGTAGGCTTTTTCACGATGACGCTGTTTTTCCAATCGTTTCTTTTCCTCTTGTTCTTCCTGCTCTTTTATCTCGGCAAGTTCTTCTTCGGTGTAGGCAATATCCACTTGACCGACATAGTTAAAATAAATATCGACCTTTTGTGTTCGTGCTTTTCCCACACCCTCTGCTTCATAAACCACTATCTTATCAACAAGTTCATTAAACATTGTATCGGAGATTTCCGTAGGATTTTTACACTTGCGTATCAGCGAAATGAAATGCTTAATATCAACGGAATTTACTTTTTCTTCGGCAAGTTCTGTTTTCATCGTTTCCATTTTCGTTTCCAGCTCTGCCTGCTCGTCATCATATTGTTTCATAAGTTGCTTATACTGTCTTTCGGGAAGTAAACCCGATATGAGATTTTCATACAAGCCACGAACAAGTGCGGAAAGTTCGTCATAGCGTTTCTGACAGCGTTGCAGTTCCGATTGATTGTGTTTCGGCTTTTCCTCTTGCTTGTCTTTCCAAAGGGATTGCAGTTCCAAAGCAAAGGCTTGTTCATCATTAAGAACAAACCTTGAAAAGCGTTTGACAGATGATAATATCAAGGCTTCAACATTGTCAGCACTAATCGAATGAGCAGTACAACCGTTCACTCTGCTTGCATACCCACCGCAACGGTAAGAATACTGCACAGAACCGTCTTTTTTACTGTAATGTGTCTGCAAAGTCATTCTTCTTCCGCAATCGGCACAGTACAAATATCCGCTCAAACGGTTGCTGTGCGTTCCCCAAGCCGAAGCACGATTTACTCTGCTTCTGCGTTTCTGAACGCTGTCCCAAAGTTCCTGCGATATGATAGGTTCGTGTGTATTCGGAAATACATACTGTTCTTCTTCGTCTGTGCTTTTTCTCTTGTGAAGTTTGAAATTTGTGCTTACAGACTTACGCAAAACGGTGTGTCCGAGATATTCCTGCCTGTCTAAAATATTTCTTATCGTTGACATTGCCCAAAGATAAGGGTTTGTGAACTTGTTGCCGTTGTACTGTTCGGGGTGGTATTCCTTTGCGTATGCCGCAGGGGTTAAAGCTTTTTCTTCGGTCAGTATTTCTGCGATTGCCCTTGTACTTTTGCCATCATTGGCAAGAAGAAAGATACGCTTTACCACTTCCGAAGCCACAGGGTCAACAACAAGCGTTTGTTTATCGTTCGGCAGTCGGTTATACCCATAAGGGATAGAACCGCTACAACGCTTTCCGTCTTTCATACGGGCATCGAATATAGCCTTGATTTTATTGCTTGTGTCTTTGGCATACCATTCATTCATAATATTCAAAAACGGAGCAAAATCATTATCCGAAGCGTTGTTACTGTCAATACTGTTGTTGATTGCAAGAAAACGGACATTTTTCTGTGGAAACAGAACTTCCGTATAAAACCCTACTTGCAGATAATTTCGCCCTAATCGGCTCATATCCTTTACAATCAAGGTTTCTACATTTCCTGCTTCAACTTCTTTTATCAGAGATTGAAAGCCGGGGCGATTGAAATTTACACCCGAAAATCCGTCATCGGTAAAATGACGAATGTTTTCAAAACCATTCCTACGGGCGTAATCTTCCAAGTATTTCTTTTGGTTGGTTATCGAATTTGACTCGCCTGTAAGGTCATCATCTCTCGACAAACGCTCGTAAAGTGCCGTAATTCTTGAAGTCCTTGACATTCTTTTTACCTCCTTCCTTATGTATTTTTTCAATTTAGGACAGTTAAATTCATCGTCCTATAAAAGTATAGCCCTCCGGTGCAAGCTCAATGGCGGTCTGCGTTTCTCCAAAAGAGGATGCCCAACTGTCAAAATGTCCCAGACCTAACTTCTGAAGCGTACCATACTGAAGGTAACGCATATTGGTGTAAAGCTCCGTCATACTGTTTGAAATCGGCGTACCTGTTGCAAAGGTCACGCCCTTACCGCCCGTCAACTCATCTAAATACTGACATTTTGCAAACATATCCGAGGACTTCTGTGCCTCTGACTGTGCGATTCCTGCCACATTACGCATCTTAGTATAAAGGAACAGATTTTTATAATTATGGCTCTCGTCCACGAAAAGCCTGTCCACACCAAGCTGCTCAAAGGTCACTACATTATCTTTCCTTGATGCATCATTCAGCTTTTCAAGCCTTGTAAGAAGTGATTTTCTTGATTTCTCCATCTGCTTAATGGTGTAGCGTTCTCCGTTGTCGGCTTTTGCCTGTGCAATGGCAAGCTCAATCTCATCAATCTGCCTTTCAATAATGGCTACCTGTCTTTCCTGCGAAAGTGGAATTTTCTCAAACTGACTATGCCCGATAATAACCGCATCATAATCTCCTGTAGCTATTCTGGAACAGAATTTCTTACGATTGGCAGGCTCAAAGTCTTTCTTTGTTGCAGCAAGGATATTGGCTCCGGGATATAACCGTAAAAAATCACTTGCCCACTGCTCCGTCAAATGGTTCGGAACCAAAAATAAGCTCTTTTGACATAATCCAAGACGCTTGCTCTCCATGGCTGCCGCTGTCATTTCAAAAGTCTTTCCGGCTCCCACACAATGGGCAAGCAGGGTATTATCCCCATAAAGTACATGAGCCACTGCATTTTTCTGGTGAGGCTTTAACTCAATATCCGGTGTCATGCCGGGGAATTTCAGTTTATGGTATTCAAAACTTTTATCTTGTACCTGCCCCTTTTTAACATTTTTCCGCACTCCACCAGTACCGTACCTTTCGGATCAGTGACAACATAAGACGAGTGCATCTGCATCAGGTTCGGCTTCACAAAAAAGCGAGTCTTACCAGAACCAGAACCACCGATAACAAGAATGTTTTTATTTCTTGCATACTTCGGCTCTTTCGGTCTGCCCGACATCATCAGCCGTTCTGTCTGTGTCAGAAGGACATTATTTTCAAACACAGAGTCCATATATGGCTCTATGTCCTTGGCATTTCCCCACCTTGCGAACCGTATTCTACACCCTGCCGGAACTTCTTGGCATTCTTGGCTTTGTAATACACTACAAGCCGGAGTGCTATGCCACCTGCCACACCAATCAACAAATCTTTTGGGTGGAAGTTAGGCAAAGGATTGGCAAACAGCTTGTCAAAACGGCTCATAACTGCCATCATCTTATCAGAAGCATTCGTACCTTCCGACACTCTCCACAGCCATGCCACCTTGTCACAGAAATAGCCGGCAAAGATATATGGAAGATTCAAAAGCACCAGCTTTTTGGTATCCATACCTCCGGCTTTTGCTTTCAGATTTTGGGGGATTGCTTTCAGATCCTTGGTTATTCCTTCAATGATGTTACTCAAAGGCTCTGCCCTCTGTCCTTATTCTTTTCCCGGCTCCGTTCTCTGTTCTTATTCTGTGATACCACATCTTTTAAGCGTTTCAGTTTCTCCCTTACGGAAGTCCTGCCCTTTCGTTTCTCATTACCATAAACAAATTCCTTGAATGCCTGTGCTACTGCATCGGCATCCCTGCCCTTGAAAAATACCACATATTTTGGTGGGTCTGTTGTCTTATCCTTCTTGACGGCAAAATCAATATTGTATTTACGAGCTACCCGCTCAAAGGATTTGATATTGCCATCCGTCACTTCGATAGACGAAACTCCCACGCCCTCGCCAACCAGCTTTTTCACAGAAGTTTTACCATGCGTTTTCTGTGCTTTCTGTCTGCGATGGTTCAGATACATCCGCATGGCAGCTTTCAGCACGTTGGCATCCAGTTTAGCGGTCTTAATTACAAGAGCGATTGTTTTCTGTGTTACTTCCTCCTGCATAAGTACCTCCGATCTGCATCTTCCTGTGTGTATGCTCCGCTAAGGTGGAACATACAGCCGATGTAATAAATACCTCATAATTCTCCTTTCCGCTTCTGGACATCGTGTCCAAAAGCAATAAAAAAAGGGCAGCTACAAATCTCTCGACTTATAACTGCCCTGACGCTGTACTGTTTTTAAAGATTCACATTAAAACTGAAATCGACATGTTATTCTACATTTAATCCCCTAAAAGATTGTCCAGTTTCGATTGAGAAAATCTTTGGAGATAAAAATATTTATCAATAATCTTGTATTTTGTATTTTTATTAATTTGCTCAATACAATAATCTATTAGTTCACTTATGAAATCTTCACAAGATAAATAATAATCATTCAAAATAATATTGTTTTCTGGAAAATGTAAATAATTAAAAATGTATTTTCCATCAATATCTTTTTCTATAATGCCATCACCTGTTTCAGGCATCTTAGGCATTATTCCCGCTCCTAATAAAGATATATAATTGGGGTTAGTTCCTGCCATTTTATACTTTACTGATGATATATTATCTAAAACCGCTTTAGCAATCGTATCCTCTATAACAATACGAGGATGTATTGCAATTTCCGATTCTAACTGATATGCTTTATTTACAGCCTCACCAAAAAACATGCTCTTATCTGGATCAACATAAGCATTACCATATGATATACCTCCTCGAAATAGAATTCTTTCTTTGATAAACCTCAAAAATATTGGTTCGCAATTACATAATGCTACCTTGAATAATTCATCTTCAGCTTTACGTTCATTAGATATCCCATCTTTAAATCCGTAAAAGATATATGCGCAATCTGAAAAAGAATATATCTTTCTAAAATATACTGTATGTTCCATATCATTTTTTTTATTTTTTTCAAGTTCTTCATGAAATATTTTATTTATATGATATGTTTCTTGAAAGTCTGTTCTATTTTGACTCCCTAATATATCTACAAATATAACTAAATATTTAGAAAAACCATTTGGTACACTATACATCTATTTATCCTCCACATATTCATTTCTTATTCTAAAGACCCCAAAATGTTATTCAAGATATTTGACTATCGTTAATAAGTACATTCTTCTTGCAACAGCACCTTTTTCTTGCTATAATTCATCTTGTAAAATATAACCATTTTTATACACTATTAGTTATGTTCTAATTTTTCGCCAAAAATTTCGAACATTCTTAATTGTAATATGATTCTGTAGTGTCCCGCACAAATGCTTTCTAATTTCAACAGCATCATTTGAATCATAGTAATAGAAATCGCATTTGTTCAATTTTCCATTCTGTGACAACTGAACAAACAACTGCTCATCATTACAAGCTGACAATCCTATTATATCAACCCTATCCTCAATTTGACTAAATTCTTTTATGCCATATCTTATGTCACTATGCTCTTGACCATATTTTTCAACCCAATACCAAGTCATGATTCCATTGCAATACATATGCTTCCATTCTTCTGGCTCATCTTCATGACCAACACTTATGTCATCAAAGCTTCCATGAATATGATAAATGGGAACACTTCCCTCAAGATAGCTATCCAAATTCGTATCATAATTTAATGTAAAAATCGCATCATAATTAATCAAAAATTTTTTTAATTTATCTGGGAAAACCTTATACAGCTCATTAATTTTCCCTTCATTATATATGGCATCTAATATAATCATCTGCATCAACTGTCGTTCTTGTTCCTTATTCCCAGAAAAATCTTGTATATGACTTGAAAGCTCATGTCCGAGGAAATAGTCTTCTAGACCGATTTCATTAAAAGCCGGATTTGCTTTATAATAATCCCGTACTCTTTCCATTTCCATTAGCAGAAATAAATAACCATCATTCTCAGAAATGTTCCAAGTTCCTTTTATCACCTGATTGATTATACTCCTATATCCATCGAAAAGTTTCATCAATGTTTCAGGTGTTTCTTTTAATATGTCTGTGTAACGTCCTGCCTGTATGTTATTGTGAACACGATCCAATATAGCTTTATTTCCACATACTCCTAGTCCTCCAAACTCTATATTCAGCCCATTTCCTACAATCAATGATTTCATTTCTAAACACCTTCTCACTTAATAAATTCTTTTAAAGTTATCACCTACTACTGCCAATATTTCCTCTTCATCTCCGTTTTTTGAAAAATAAGCGATAACATTCTCTTTTGAAATAGTTGCTTGAAACATATGCGCAGGGCCAAAATTCTTGGCTACATTTTTCAATAAACTCCAAGATATTCGTGGTTTTTCTTCATTAGGATCTTGACTACCACGATAAATTGTAATCTTATCAGGAAATGCCTCATATTTTATCAAATCTTCTTCAAACATTATATCCTTCCTATCCACTCCCGAAAAAGCTTCAATTAAGGTATCCATTAGCACTTCGTCAGTATCTGTAACAAACAATTTATATAAGCACATTGCATATAGTTCTTTTGGTATTATAGTTCTTAAACTAATCAGCTTTTGAAACGCCTTCTCATTTTCCCAATCTTTTTGCAATCGAAATACTTCTACGCACTCTGAATATTTACCCACTAAATCCTTAAAATTACTAAAATCGAGCATCATTTTCCTCCTGCAATATATTCTTCTACTTCTGATATACGACCACTTTTGCCTTTTCAACTCAATATTTTTATTTATTTTGATACATCAGGAATTTTTATTTTGACACTCTAAATCTGACTAAAAGGCATGTGCAAAGCTCCACATATATCTTTCCATTTTCAAACTTTAAATCATCGAGTAACAACGTCTGAAACAAAACATCTCCCACATTCTCCAACTTTACCATTCCATACTCTTTTTCCGTAAAGCCTTCAATCTGTATTCCCTGCATAGCAGCTTCTTTTCTTGCCACGAGACAATGCGTATACAATGCCATGATATACTACTTGTCCGACATCAGAAAGGCGTATGTTTCGTTCCCCTGATATGTATATCGGCACTTTTCCAGATTTTCTTGCGGTATGTCGAAATAACATCTGACCGTTTCCAGATATACATCTCCATTATACTCCGGCTTTAGCTTTTTTGCACACCTTTTGATTGTTGCAAATATATTATTTCTTTCTATTGCTGTCCTAGTTCGCTTGAATATAGGCTTTTTCCCTCGAAGGTCCATATAAACATTATTTAGGATAGTCTTTCCGGCATACTGCTTGAAATCACCTATCCGCAACAAATACGATAGCACCTCCATCAATTTCTCTCTTGACGTAATCTCTTGATACGAATAATTCCCAAATTCAATATGATCCAGTTTCAAAGGGCAACTCCCCTTCGCTATCTCACGCTCCATTACCCTGTTAATATCTCTCATTGATTCCATCTATATATCTCTCCTTCCCGCTTCTGGACATCGTGTCCAAAAGCACAAAAAAGCAGCTACAAGTATTTCACTCATAACTGCCCTAACGCTGTTACCTGATTATTCTATTCCTGCCGTTTTTGCAAATCCGGTTTTTCTATTCATAAGTTCCTCTTGTTTCTCCTTTGGCAGACACCGGAATATCTCATGATATCCCATTCCTGCCATCGGTGTTCCTTTTGCCAGAAGAAAAAGCTGCGTGTCAAGCCATTCCTCCCACATGTTTTCAAACATGCTCCGACTATCCGTAAAGGTAATTGCATCTTCAAAACCCTGTGGCGGTCTATAATACTGTAACTTGACAAAACCGTATCTTCCCGCATCCACGACAAGTATATTTTCAATCTCATACAGCTCTGCAAAAGCATCTGCAACTTTTCTGCATTTCTCCCTTTCATCGTCTGTAATGTATTTTTCTTTCACAATTAACCATCCTCCTGTTTCAAAACCACACTACCTGCATCTATTTCCTCATTCTTCAGAAAAAATCATTATCGTCTTTACCATTTGCATATCTTATGGTGCATACACGCACCATATTATTATAAGTTTCCTGCCATTAAAATACAAGGTAGGAAAGGAGTTGCCTATATGATTAAATACGATCCCCTTTGGCAAACGCTCAAGGCTAAAAACATCAGTCAGTACCAACTCATTAAAGATTATGGCATTGACAAAGCACAGCTTCAGCGGCTCCGGCAAAATATGGTAGTAAAGACCATTATTCTGAACAGGCTATGTCAGATACTTGACTGCCGGATTGAAGATATTATGGAATATGTTCCAGATGACAAGTAGAGGTATTGTTTATGATTGATTGACAATGCCTTTTTTGTTGCCCTTTTTTCTTTTACACCTTTGGACATTGTGTCCTGCTATTACTTTTATTATCTCCGTAAATATAACGATAATCCTCACAACAACAACAATAATACCACCAATCAGACCTCCAACGATACAATTCAGTGCCAGTATTCCCATACTTCCTGCAATTCCAAAGTTCTTCGGCACAAGAAACAAACACATTTTTCTGATACCATAGGGACATCCTACCAAAATCCAATAAAGAAAATAATCAAACCCATCAGCTTTATTGCAAACCGGATAACAGGTAATCATCCACAGAACAAGAACACACAGCGGAATAATTATTTTAAACAATGCCTTTTTCATGCCAGCCACCTCCATACATATCGTGCTGCACTTCCTGCTGATAATAATGGTTTATCGTTGAGGGTGCATTATAAAGAGCAGTAACCATATATGCCTTGATATTGGTTATTTTCGTATTTGTATCATGCATACAGCCAATCACATACTCCAGATGTCCACTGTTCAGCTTCAGGAATTTAGATTTTACAAGCTCATAAGGATAATCCTCTCCTGCAATCCGGATTGTTGTACGCTTTACGCATACAACCTCACAGATAACCTCAAAAAGCTCCTCATACAAAGCCTTGTTCTGCCAGTCATCGTACTTCATGTGATGCTCATATTCGATGTTATCCTTAATCCATACTAACCGATTATTCATCGCTTACCTTTCAACATTAGCTGTAAGAGGAAAGTTTCTCTAGTGCCATTATTTTTATAATATATTTTCAGGCTTATACATGCGTCCTGTCCAACCCATTCCACTTGCCCAGTCTCTTATTTCATCTCTTTCTTCCTGATTTCCCAGTCTGCTTGTCATTAAGAAATCAATATACCCGTGTACTCCACCGACATCATCCATAACAGGGAGGCCATCTGCAAATATGCATATTGGTTTTCCTTTTATCTCCACTGTTTGAATAATCTTTGATAACAGTTCATCTTGGAGATGATCACTCATATCATACGCTCTGGCTTTCTCTATAAGACCTTCCTCATTAGGAACTACTACAAAGCCGTCTACATTTCCCTCAAATGCTGTGTCTAAACGATTCTTTGTATAATATTTTTCCTCCATGACAATATCAACTTCCCATCCATCTCCATAATCATAATTATATTTTAGAGATTTTGTAATTGGTGTTACTTCGATTTCCTCGTTCACCTTTGCTAGTCTTTTTGCAACAAACTGTACTGCTGCTCTAATATCATCTGGAACTTTTTCATCTTTAGCAGCCAAGACCTCAGTTACCTTCAATCGCTCCAGAAGTTCGTCCATTCTGCTCTCAAATCCCAGTCCAACCTGTTCAATCGTTGCATCCGTCACAGGAATCATTTTATCTTTCTGCTTAGAAACATAAATTCCATTCTTTTTCATTTCCATCCATTCATCAAAAGATGGAGTAACTCTAATTACCGGATTTTCTGTAATTAAACTTTTTGCTGTAGCATTTGCAAATGCATAATGTTCCCACTTACCACCGTAGGAATAAGGTGCTGTATATTTCTTGCGAAACCATGTCTTGATACTGACTCCTTGCTTATAATCATCATCCCAATAGATATCTTCATAATCATCGCATGGAAAGCGAAAATACACACCACACAAATCTATCCAATCCGTTAGTTTCCCATCATATAGAGTTCTTCCATATTCATCCGGTCTATTCTTTCCACCAGTCATCTTCTGAAAAACTTCTTCTGGCAAAAGATACTGATGTAGATGACTGTTCTGCCATCCAAAAGCACGCTGAATCACATAATGCAGTGCATGTAATGTAATATCAGCCGGGACAAGTATCTCCCTAATAATACCTTGCTTTACTTTTCCATATCTATTAAGAACAACTCTGTCTTTAACATCTGTTTCCTCCAGATTCAGGGAAAGACATAATTTTAATACAGAATACTTCTGATCTGACATTTCTTCACTCTCCTTTTTCTTTATTCTTTCTCCATCTAATTTCTTTTGCACCTGTAAAAGTTCATGCTCTGTCATAACCCTTATTGTCCCAGCAGGCTCATCATGCTGTTTACTCTGTCTGACTATTTCATCGAATTTATTGGAAACTTGACTGTCTGCCGCTATATACATACGTCTTCGATAATCTTCACTTTTTTTTGAATTATATGACCGACATTCTCCATAACCAGTTTCCGTTCGTGTATATGGCAGATATGCTTGGACTGTTTTCTCTGATATCACTAACTGCTTTGCAATCTCTGATGTAGTCATCCCTTTCCGAAATAGTTCTCCGACTTGTTCAGATGTATGACTACTCCATAGTCCCTCAGTTATCAGTATCCTCTGAGCTCTTACAAGCGAAGTCCCCACATTTTGTGCGGTTTTCTTTACAGAATTGGTAATCCTATAGTCTGCAATTACTTTTTGATATAATTTTTCATCTTGAACCATATGAGCACCTCCATATCTTAGATATAGTATATATGCGGTTCTTTTTAGTGTCAACCTAGTATTTGTGTTTTAAATTTTGGGCATATACTACTAAATAAAGTCTATGCCCATTCGCTCACATTACCAAATCAATATCAATTACATCATTTGCAATAATTATTTTGTGCCATCTCAATAGTAACATCGGTTAAATCTCAGTTAGAGTCTCGGTTAAAAACAATTTTCAACCGAGATCAAACCAAGAGGTCATCCTAATTTCTTTTTAATTTAGGTTTTTCTTGGTTAATCTTGGTTAAATTACATCCAAACTAAACCGAGCTCTACTTTAATACCCAGTTTGATTTCTGTTGATTGTCGCTGTCTTTTTCGATAATATTTTTGTTTTTCATTGATGTAAGCAAATTATGAATCTTATTCTTCTTCTGAACCTCTGACAACGAGTCTGGCAACTTGTCCCATAATAATCTATCAATTTCTTTTCTGTTTGCCTTTGTATATTGTTTTAGATACTCAATAATCAATGTCTTATAATACTGATCATCTAATCCTTTGTTTTTAATATAACCTGCTTGATCCTCTATGCTTTTTGCAGCTGATGCAGACAAATATAAGCTTCCAAGTCTGCCCTCTACAAGCTTTAATGCTCGTAACCTATCAGCATCTTTCTTCTCAATCTGAATACCTTTTTGCACTTTATCAAGTAAAAATGCATCTTGCAAATTCAGTTCTGGATGATCATATAAAATATGCATATAATTATCATCCAAAGTCTTGCCATAAACTGTTACATCCACTTGAACACCAGATGAAAAATCATAGTCTGGCATCGGAAAATACTTCGCCTTCTGAATATTGTAAGCTCGTCTAATTCCAAGTGTAGCAGTATCAATCATATGAAAAGCTACCATTGCTTCTGCCAGCAACTGATTACGATAAAACGGTGGATTGTAGCTAACTTCCAAAACATTCTCTATTCTCTGTGGAATAAAATCTCCCGGATTAGTAATCTTAATTTTGTCATCAAATTCGTTTACATAAATTCTACCGCCTAATTGGTAATTTGAATGAGCAATACTGTTATTTAAAAGCTCTCTCATCAACCAACTATCATACTGTTCTGTTTCCATAGGAAATAATGTCATTTGATTTGGCATATACCGATATGTCAGATTTCTTACCTTTGCAAATACCTTATCAACAACATTGATAAACGGAATCTTAAAAATAGCATAATCCTTGTCTGTTCCATCCGCACCATAGAGACGCCACATAATACTTGGAGCGGCTGTGAATAAATAGTCAAAATCAGAATTTCCCAACAAAAGCATTGCAGCATTTGTAACCTTGCCACCTATTAACAGCTTCATCTTCGTCAAAAACTGTTCATCTGACATACCGTCAACTTCTTTAGAAATTGGTTCTTGTGCCATCTTTTCCTTGTACTTTTCACGAGCCAACAGAATCGCACCTTGGTCCAGATTATCGATAGTTGCACCTTCTATAATCTGTTTAGACCAGTCTTTTCTTTCTTGCGACCTGATTGCATCAATCTTATACTGCTTTAGAGGTACAAGACTTTCTCCAGATCTTTCGTAGTAATTTGTCTTCCAATCTGTTGGGATACCTGTTGCTGCAGCAGGTATCTTAAACATCAACACACGCAGTTCTTTTCCATTTACAATTGGCAACAACTCAATAATATCGTAGAATGTCATACCATTAGTTGTGTCTCTTGCAATTTCATATTTGAATTTTTCAAGAATACTTTTATCACCTTTCTTATAAGCAGTTCCTACAACATGTTTAACCTTATCCTTTTCACTTACGCCAAATACAAGCCAGCCATACTGCTGATTTCTAAGATTCGCTTCATTGCTAATTGCCGAAAAGTAACGTCCAATTTTATCTGTATCATAGCCACCTTTTGCCTCTTTGAATTCTACAATTTCATGCTCCCAGCGCTCCATTAAATCCTCTAATATCTCATAGTATTCAACATTATTTATATTTTTATCATAGTCAAAAAATTTCACTTGCTCACCTTCCTTCAAATTTATACTGTCAGCCTGCAAATAGTTTTTATTATATACATCTTATTGCTCCTCTTCTAAAGCCTGCCAGGGTTCCAGTCCCATTTCGTGCCATGCTACTCCATATGGTGCTCCACCAGAAGTATATCCTGCAATATAGAAAAATGTGTCATCCTGACAAGTATTATTTTCTACTGCATGTTTCTTCATAGACTGCCTTTTTGCTCTCCGCTGTTTTCTTTTCATTTTCAAAACAGCTTCCTTGGTTTCCTCTGGGGTTTTCTTTCTCTTTTTCATATTCAGTTTTTCAAGAGTAATACCATTCTGAATATCCCGTAATATACGCTCCTCATAGCCTGCTTCTCGCTTATCTACAATTCTGCAAAATTCTTCATACTCTGTTTTAGGAGCAAGTGCTTGTACTGTTGCATATAGTTTTCTGCAAATACTGCTCTTTTCGAAAGCATTTGGCATTCTATGATTCTCAAGATAAAATCTTATATACATGCTATAAGTTTTATCAGCGATAGCACTCTTCTGTTTTTGCTTTAAATCTTGATAGCTTCTATCTATTCTGCCCATTGAAATATCCTCACGCAACCATAAATAATAAACAGCATTTTATATCACAATACCATTACAATGGTCAATCTCATGCTGAATTATCTGTGCCGTCCAGCCGGAATATTTCCCATGCTGCTTTTTAAAGCTCTGATCAAGGTAATCCACCTCAATCTCCTGATATCTGGTGCATGTACGAACGCCTTCCAATGAAAGACAACCTTCCTCTGTCTGATAAGCTCCGGACTTCTTTGTAATCACCGGATTTATCATTGCAAACTGAAATGGTCCTGCTGCCACAACAATAATATTCTTCTTAACACCTATCATGTTTGCAGCCATGCCTACGCAATGGTCAAGATTGGCTCTAAGTGTATCAATCAGATCTGTTACCACCTGCTTATCTGCCTCTGTTGCATCCACCGACTTCTGTGCAAGAAACAATGGATCTTTTACTATTTTCTTTACCATTAGTTCCATCCTTTCCAGATATCCGGCTGATAACCTAATGTCGACTGCTTTCCATTCCTTACTGCCGGAGTTTTAATTACCTGCGGATTCTCAAGCACTTTTTCCAGCTTATCTTCGTCCGTAGTATATTTAATAAGTGCAAGCAAATCCTTGTCTTTGCCATCCCAGTTGATCATATTCTCCAGACCACCATTTACCTGTGCAACAGAGTTAAATTCACCTTTGCTCATTCCTTTTTCTTTCATGTCAATGAACTGATACTTGATGCCACGCTCCTTAAAAAAACGCTCAGCCTTTTTAGTATCATTACATTTCTTAGTGCCAAATATCTGTATATTCATAATCAGTATTCCTTTACTATCTCTTCATCTATTCCATACATAGCCTTAAAACTTTCAAGGTCTGCCGGACTTTTTATCAGCATAACCTCTTCAATCTTACCTGTTTGTATATCCTTAAAACCTGCAACCTGCTCGCCATTACAAATGCTGGCTTTGATTACAGGCTTCTTATTTTCCTTGTCATAAGACTGAACCACACTTTTCTTCTTAAACAGTCCCATCCTGCTCACCTTCTCTCGCCTGTGCCATCAGCACAAGCTTCTCAAATGACTGTGCAAATCGTTCATCATCTTCACTTGTCCGCTTCTTCGGTTTCTTAATATGATTCTTGACTTATTGTTTTCGTCACGATAGACAAAAACAACCTGATTACCTTCTAAATACTGCTGGTATTGTTTTGCACACTTGGTGATGATGGCAATAGCCTGTTTCTTAGTCATAAGCATTAAGTCCCTTATATCTAAATGGTATTTTGGCAAATTTAAAAGGAAGGTTCGTCTGCCGTAGCAGATGACACCTTCCTTTAATGACTGATTTTTCTGTTGTCCGCCAACTGATCGGCACCCGAAGTCCGATAAGCAAACTGGTTTTTCCGTTGCCAGCCAACTGTCCGGCACCCGAAGTCCGAAAAGAATTTCGGATTTTATGTGTCAGTCCACATGATAGGCATATAGCCCATCTACTAACTATAGTATACACAGACGAAGCAAATTATGCAACGAGTTTATAAAGATTTAATCAGAAATTTTCTGAAAGAAAGTGAGAACATTGAAGATAAAAAAAGTGGATGACAAGCCTATGGTCATTCTCACAAAGGAGAAAGCCAAGATTCATTCTCATGAGCCAAAAGGAGCGAGGATAAAGGGCAGTAACATCTATACAGTAGAACGTGGTCCTAAGATTGCTGGAGCAAAAGCAGCAGAAACAACGGGTAAGAAATCATACAGGAAGAGTACAGTCCATCAGGCAATCATTATTTTTCAGATAATCACGCATCATTTTTCTCATTGCTGCTTTTTGTGGGCTGTCTTTTCTTCTTGCCATAAAAATAACCTCCAAACTGAGTAATTTTATCTTACATCAGTTTGAAGGTTTACACAAACTTTTGGACGCTCCCGCCGGACGTTTCTTTATCTACGGGCTTATTTTACAGCCCCTTTTTTCTATTATTTTATTTCAGTTTATCGTATACTTCATCAGATACCGGTTCGCACCATTCGTTTTTGCAGTTTTCTCCAGGAACTTCCACTGCAATATGGGAAAACCAGCTATCTTTTTTCGCTCCATGCCAGTGCTTTACCTCTGCAGGAATAGTGATCACCGTACCCGGTGTCAGGCTGACCGGCTCTTTTCCCTCTTCCTGGTACCATCCCTCACCTGCTGTACAGATCAAAAGCTGTCCGCCACCTTTTGTCGCATGATGAATATGCCAGTTATTGCGGCAACCCGGCTCAAACGTAACATTTGCCATAAATACTGCACAGTTCTTTGGATCTGTCAGTGGATTCAGATAAGAATTACCGATAAAATACTGTGCAAATCCTGTATTCTCCGCTCCTGTTCCAAATACGTTCTGTTTTTCAAATTCTTCTTTACTTGTAGTCTTCATAATAAAATTACTCCTTTCCGTCGACGAATTTTATCACTTGCTTCCCCACCGGAAGTACTTATAAATTCTACAACCTGAAGTGGACTACAAGTCAAGAATTTTTTACTAATTTACAAATTTTACAGCCGTACCATATGCAATAACTTCCGCGGCTCCCTGCATAACTGCAGAAGATGCATAGCGGATATTTACAACCGCATCCGCACCAAGACTTTCTGCTTCTTCCACCATACGTTTAGTGGCAAGGGCTCTTGCCTCATTCATCATTTCATTATATGCCTTTAATTCCCCACCAACTAATGTTTTGAAACTCTGTGTAATATCTTTTCCAATATTCTTGCTCTGGATCGTGCTTCCCTTTACCAGACCGAGCATTTCTAAATTTTTGCCGCTGATATAATCAGTATTTACTAAGATCATCTTCTTCTCCACTCCTTATCTCATTCACACGTTCTACAGTTACCGCAAATGCTACTCCTGCCAATGCCAGCGGAATGATTATCATAAGTATTTTTACTATGACTGCAATATCCGGGATCAGCACAAATGCGGCAGCAATTGCAACGTAATACACGATCAGAATAATCGCAATAATAATCGGAGCTATCATTTTACTGCAATGTTCTTTCTTCATAACTCCAGCCTCCTTTGTGTATTATCTGATTAATACAATAATACATTTAACAGCAGATGTCAACCACAAATCAACGCAAAATATCCCCAGTCCCAGATGATATCCTCAAAGCTGTTTTCCAGATATTCATAAATATCCTCTTCCTCATATCCCATCATGCGGGAAATCACAACGATATACTCACGTAGATTCTCATAAGCAAGAGCTTCCTGTGAAATAGATTTACCATTCGAAAACTTATTTTCCATGCCAAGCAGCCAGTACAAAAAAACTGCATGCCGGATCGTGGCATATTCCATGGCGATCCACTGCACCTGCACGACCATCTCTTCTATATTGCCATCCGGTTTTAAACTGTCCGCATATAATTCCATCAAAAGAAATCGGCGCATCAGAGGCTGGTATTTCAAAAAATGTACTTCAAACTCCTGCCATTCTTTTACAACCTCCTCCTTGATTCCCTGTTCCGACAACTGTTCTGCAAGCTGTGCCACTGGCTCTAAGTATTTTTCATACAACCCTTCCCTGCGGTAATTTTCTGCAAGATCAAGGAATAATTCGTTGCGCTCCTCAATGGAATACTGCGGGTTCTGCTCAATGTCATCGATAGTCTTTGAAAGTTCTTCGAGAAATCCGTCCGGATACGATTTTACCGCATCATTTACCGGCTCCTTTTCCACCCGTTCGTATAGATCAAGCAGTACATAAAAAATCTTCATCAGATCATGTTCCGGCGTATGTGCATCATCTTCCATCAGCTTCATCAGAAATGCACGTAAGTTCACAAGCGGAGCAAGTCCCCGGTAGGCAGATGCATCCATTTCCCCGGAAAAAGAAATATGATTTCTTTTCCATAACAGATCAACGACCGCCGGACAGGACGGCATCAGGGAATATTCCGTAACATCTTCATTAAATGTATGAAGCTCCCTTGGAAAAATCTGACAAGTCTGTGAAAGTATCTCATCCCCATAGGCAAGGACTAATCTGCACAATTTTTTTTCATTTAAAAACGGACAGTTTTTCTCTTCATTTAACCCTATAACTCTGCTTCCATCCTTTTTTATCACATACTCACTCAGTTGCAGCTTTTTTTCCTTTGTGTTCAGATCCTGTCTTTTCTGCACGCAGCTTTCTCTGTTTCCGCCATTGCTGCAATCAGCCACATTCTGCCTGATCAGGCTTTCCTCATACATCCCGTCCGGTATACATGTATGTTTCCACTTTTTAAAAGTAACATCATCCACCCCGATCTTCCACTCCCTGCAGCATGTAAAGCTGCACTGATCTGCAATACAGGTAAACTCCTTATAATAATCTGGCTGCATTTTCCACATCTCCCTTCTTAAAATATAAAATGCCATTTCCAGAAAGTGTTTTATTGTTATGAATCACCTTCTGAAAACGGCATCTGAATTATTATAAAATCTTTGTCGTCCACTTCGAGCAGTCCCACACTGCATTTACCACATCCTGATAGAAATCAGGTTCATGACAGATCAAAAGTACTGCCCCGCGGTATTCGTTTAAGGCACGTTTTAATTCGTCTTTTGCATCCACATCCAGATGGTTTGTCGGCTCGTCTAAAAGCAGGATATTAGTCGTGCGGTTCATCAGTTTACACAAACGTACCTTTGCCTGCTCACCACCGCTTAGCACACGCACCTGACTTTCGATATGCTTTGTCGTCAGTCCGCATTTTGCCAGTGCTGCACGCACTTCATACTGTGAAAATGCCGGAAATTCCTCCCAGATCTCTTCGATACAGGTATTTTTATTTTCACCCTTGATCTCCTGCTCAAAATAGCCGATCTCTAAATTTTCACCCAGTGTAACTTCCCCGGAAAGTGCCGGAACAAGTCCTAAAATACTGCGCAGCAACGTAGTCTTTCCAATACCGTTTGCACCGACCAATGCGATTTTCTGACCACGTTCCATAGAGATATTAAGCGGCTTTGATAACGGCTCATCGTAACCGATAACAAGATCTTTTGTCTCAAAAATATATTTTCCCGGTGTCCGTCCGAGTTTAAAATCAAACTCAGGCTTCGGACGCTCTGCGGCAAGCTCAATCACGTCCATCTTATCCAGTTTTTTCTGGCGTGACATTGCCATATTTCTCGTAGCCACACGTGCTTTGTTGCGCGCCACAAAATCTTTTAATTCACTGATCTCCTGCTGCTGTTTGCGGTATGCAGCCTCAAGCTGTGATTTTTTAACTGCATAGACTTCCTGAAATTTATCGTAGTTTCCTACATAACGGTCAAGTCTCTGATTTTCCATATGATAAATAATATTTACTACATCATTCAAAAACGGAATATCATGTGAGATCAGGATAAATGCGTTTTCATATTCCTGCAGATAGCGCGTCAGCCACGCAATATGCTCTGCATCCAGATAGTTTGTCGGCTCATCTAAAAGAAGGATATCCGGTTTCTCTAAAAGCAGTTTCGCAAGCAGGACTTTCATACGCTGTCCACCACTTAAATCCGAGACATCATGGTCAAGACCTAATTCCAATAATCCAAGTGCCCTCGCAACTTCTTCCACTTTGCTGTCAATGACATAAAAATCATGCATCGTCAGCATATACTGGATCACACCAAGTTCCTCCATCATCGCATCCATCTGATCCGGATTGGCACTGCCTAACTGATCGCAGATCTCATTCATACGTTCTTCCTGTTCGAACAGCCATGCAAATGCTGACTTTAAAACACTCTCGATCGTCATTCCCTTCTGCAGCGTGGAATTCTGATCCAGATAACCGGTGCGCACATTTTTTGCCCACTCAACCTTTCCCTCATCCGGCATCAGCTTTCCGGTAACAATATTCATAAATGTGGACTTTCCCTCGCCATTGGCTCCGACCAATCCGATATGTTCCCCCGCAAGCAGACGGAACGAAACATCCTCAAAAATGGCACGGTCTCCAAAGCCATGGGTCAGATGTTCAACATTTAATATACTCATATTTTTCTCCATTTCTATTGTTATAATAATGATGTCAAGGTTCAGAAAACGTCTTTACCACTTACTGTATGTTTACATTCAGCATCTCTTCTGTCTTATGGTATACATGACGGTATGCCGGGAACAAAAATGCATCTGCAAAAATCCATGCGACAGGGCTTGCAAAACATGCTGCCGGGAATCCGAACATCGGCACTAATGCAAATCCGACAAGTGTTCTTGCCACCATCTCGCATACACCTGCAAGGATCGCAAATTTACTGTATCCCATTCCCTGTATCAGGAAACGGACGATATTAACAAATGCGAGTGGAATATAAAATGCGCTGTTGATAAATAAAAACAGGTATACATTCTCAATGACTTCCACCTCAGCACGTTCCACGAAGAACAGCGCAAGATTCCTTCCGGTCAGTGCGAGCACGCCAAATGCAATGACCGCATACCCGATTCCAAGCATGGAACACGCCTTTAATCCCTTTGAGATACGGTCCATTTTCTTTGCACCGACATTCTGTCCGCCATAAGTCGCCATCGTTGATCCCATTGCATCAAACGGACAGCAGAAAAACATACCGATCTTGCTTCCTGCAGTCATGGATGCAACCGCATTAGATCCGAGGGTATTTACCGCACTCTGTAAAATAACACTTCCGATTGCCGTAATCGAATACTGCAGTCCCATCGGCACGCCCATACCACAGAGTGTTTTCATATAAGAACTGTTCCATCTGCGTTCATCCGCATCCGGATGCAGTATCTCAAACTTCTTCCAGCTATAGATCAGGCATCCGATTCCTGATACTGCCTGTGAGATCACTGTTGCAAGCGATGCACCTGCCACACCCAGATGAAGATTTATAATAAAAACAAGGTCCAGTACAATATTCATCACAGATGAGATCACCAAAAACACAACCGGCGTCTTACTGTCTCCCATGGAACGGATGATCGCTGAAATAAGGTTGTACAGATACGTTGCCGGTATCCCCGCAAAAATGATCACAATGTACAGGTATGCCCCATCGATAATGTTGTCCGGTGTACGCATCAGCTCTAAGATAGGACGGCAGAATACTACCGTAACTATCGTCATAACAACTGCAAAAACTGCAGATAAATAAACAGCATTGACCATAAATGCACGTAATCCTTTGTAATCACCGGCACCAAATTTATGTGCCAGGGGAATCGCAAAACCATTGCAGACACCCATGCAGAATCCGATGATCAAAAAGTTTAATGATCCGGTAGAACCTACTGCTGCAAGCGCATCCACACCAAGAAATCTTCCGACGATCAGTGTATCTACCAGATTATAAAACTGCTGAAACAGATATCCAAACAAAAGTGGAATGGAGAAACCTAAAATCAGCTTCATCGGAGAACCATTCGTCATATCTTTTGTCATATTTCATCCTCTTTTCCCTTATATTTCCCCACAATGTTTTTCAAAAATCTCAAAGAAACTGTCTGTCTGTATACCATCTGTGGTATCTAATGTGAGCGCATCCCACATATCTTTATTGATACTGGAATCTAAACCTGCCACAAACTGGTTATAAACATCATCAAATGCCTCTTTTTCTCTTTTTTCCACGATATTCGACTTGTTTGCTTCTGTCAGTTCTTCATTGTATTTATTCAGACATTTGATAAAGTAAAAACCTTTGTCTGTTGCAATCTTAGACGAAGTCTGACCGTTATCGAGATTAAATGCAACCTCTTCCACCTCTTTTGGAAGCTCATCCCGCGCAACCGTGGTCTGTATGGAAGACAGTTCATTATAATTATTTGCCACAGATGCAAAATCATCCCCACGCTCTAACTTTGCAGCTACATCATTTGCCTTTGTACTGTCCGCAACAAAGATCTGCATGATCTCGATCACACGCGCCTCGTCATCACTTACTTCCTCATTCACACTATTCGTCAGTGAATTGTAGAGTTTTTGGGCTAATGCGTAATGCTGGTAATATTCGCTGATATCACTCTCTGTCACATCAAGGTAAGTGCCTTCCTCCTGGGATAATGATGCATAATACTCTGCTGCAGCCTCTGATATTGCAGAAAGCTCATCCTCCGAAAGTGCAACTTCCCTTGACTGTGCAAGCAGATCCATACTGACCACCTGCGTAAGTTCTTCCATTGTAATCGCTTTTATATACTTTACGAGGGAATCATCCCCAAAATCATGTTTCCAGAGATCCACCCCATACGCTGTTCCGTAGATATTCTGGTAGTTGGTCATATACACCCTTGCCTCTTTTAAACTGCAGACAGTTCCTTCGATCCTGAATACCTGACGGTCATTTAATATATTTGAAACCACAATATTTTTATTGCCAATGCGGCATCCGCTCAATAACAGTGACACACCGCACAGTACAGCCGCAACCCTTGTAAATTTTCTCTTCATCCTGTTTACCCGATTTTATGAAATCCTTACTGTTCCATTAATTTTAAGATACTTCTTGCAACGGAAATTCCGTTTGCGGATGCCTGCTGCAATCCTCTTGTCACAGATGCACCGTCGCCGATCGCACGCAGTCCTTTCACGCTTGTCTCAAAATCAGAGTTGACCACTACCTTATTGGAATAAAATTTCACTTCCACACCATAAAGCAGTGTCTCATCACTTGCAATACCCGGGGTTACCTTATCAAGAGCCATTAACATTTCCTCAATATCGACCATGATACGATGTGGGAATACTAAAGAAAGATCGCCCGGTACCGCATCTTTTAAAGTCGGGATCAGGTTATTCCTGCAGAGACGTTCCTCTGTTGTTCTTCTTCCTCTCTTGAAATCGCCAAACGTCTGTACTAAGATTTTTCCATCACAGAGCATATTAGAAAGCTGTGCGATCTGTTTTCCATATTCAATCGGTGTCTTAAACGGTTTGGTAAAGTTTTTGGAAACGAGAATCGCAAAGTTGGTATTGTTTGTCTTTAAATCCTTGGACTTATATGCATGACCATTTACCACAGCAAGCCCGTTATCGTAATACTCTGTTGCAACCTCGCCGGATGGATTGGTACAGAATGTACGTACTTTATCATCAAATGTCGGGGTATGGTAAACCAGTTTTGCCTCATAGAGGTTCTGGTTTAAAAACTCCATGACCTCATCACGAACCTCAACACGCACACCAATATCTACCGTACCTACCTTTGTTTCAATACCATGCTGTTCGCAGATATGTGAAAACCAGTCTGCTCCTTCACGTCCAACCGCGGAAATAACCTCTGAAGCTGCATATTCTTCATCTTTTTCAGTAATGATTCCTTTGACCTTATTATCCTCAATGATAATATCCTTGACCATGGTATTAAATTCCATCTCAACACCCTGCTCTAACAGATGCTCCTGCAGTCTGGAATAAATCTTGTATCCCTCTTCTGTTCCAAGATGGCGGATCGGACATTCGATGAGTTTTAAGTTTGCGTTGATCGCTTTTCTGCGGATCTCACGGATCTCTTTTTCTTTGTCCACGCCGTAAACTTTTGTATCTGCACCGAATTTTAAATAAATATCATCGGATTCTTTTAATAATTCTACCGTTTTATCATAACCTAAAATTTCCGGCAGATTTCCGCCTACATCCGGAGAAAGTGACAGTTTACCGTCAGAAAATGCACCGGCACCGGCAAATCCGGTCGTGATGGAACAAGGCTTACAGCCAACGCAGACTTTCGTCTTACGCTTCGGACATTCTCTTCTTTCGATCGGTCTGCCTTTCTCGATCATTAAAATTTTAAGATCCTTTTTTGCATGGATCAGTTCATATGCGCAAAAGATACCGGATGGTCCGGCTCCTATAATAATTACATCGTATTGTTTCATTATTTTTCCTCTCTTACTTTCTTTCTGTCGTTGTTCTTCTGTACTCTTGCATTTAACACCACTGTTCACGTATACTGCGTGGTCAACAGTGCTTTTCCCCTTACGCTTCCACGATCAGGTATCTGCCATCCGGAATTGAAAACACTTCCTCAGCCTCTGCTAAATCTTCATTGCTCATTCCTGCAATGTCAGCACCCTCATCTTCAAAATAAGCACGGACTTCTTTGATATTTTTACAGACAACTGCCATGCAGTCCTCTAAAAACTCTTCTGCTTCTTCCGGCGTTTCTGCAACTTTTTCTTTCAAAAGCTGTAACTGATTTTCCAAAAAATACTGTACTACCACTTCATCGTACATAATGATCCTCCATTTTCATGTGTAAAATTTTTCACTGCCGGCTTACCATGTATATGGGTCAATTCCAAGCCGGTCAAGTTCTCTGTAGATTGCTGCGACCGGAAGTCCTACCACATTATTATAGTCGCCGTCGATTTTGTCAATATAAATTGCAAATTTTCCCTGGATTCCGTATGCTCCAGCCTTATCTGACGGCTCTCCTGTCGCAATATAACGCAAAATTTCACTTTTCTTTAACTCTCTGACAAAAACGTCAGTCTTTTCGTAAAAAATATGTTCCCCTGCCCTGCCTGACTGATCAATAAATACAAAAGCAACGCCGGTATATACCGAATGACTCTTTCCTGACAATAAAGAAAGCATACGGTATGCATCTTCGTCATCTTTTGGTTTTCCTAAAATTTCACTGCCCGCGGCAACAATGGTATCTGCACCGATGACTAAAGTATCCTGCGGCGTCATTAAATTCTGGTGCTCATTACCATACGTTTTCAACATGGATGCAACTTCTCTTGCCTTTCCGGCTGCAAGTTCCATGACAACATCTTTCGGTTCTTTCTTTGTAATGATCTCTTCTCCCTTTGCCGGACAGATCTCGAAGTTAAGGCCGATCTGTTCTAAAAGTTCACGGCGTCTCGGTGACGCGGACGCTAAAATGATCTGTGACACGTTTTTTCTTCCTCGTCTTTCTATAAGTATCTTTTCTGCTTCCCTGACTTTATGCAGAATTTAATTTTCACACCTGGATCACTTTTCCAAGCCGGAAAGAATACAAAAGTCTTTCCTTTACTTTAAGTGGATTCCCCTGATCATCCGTTTCATTTTCATACACGCGGTTTAATGCTTCTCCATACAGTTTTAGCTGTGCCGCATAGCGTTCTGACAGTTCTTTTTCTGTATCTACACGGTCTGTTTTATAATCCAATAGGACAATACCATCTTTTTCGATCCAGAATACATCAATGATTCCCTGGATCAATGTCAGTTCTTCTGATACTTTTTCCAGAACTGTTGTATGTTCTGCAAAACCAAAAGCCTCTAACTGATCATCTGAAAATCCCATGACAAATGGTTTCTCACGATACAGTTTTCCACTTTTTTCCGCTTCACCCATCCGCTTTCCAACACCTGAATTTACAAAGTATTCCACCTGTGGAATACGGATAAGTCCTTTCATTTCCGGTGTGATCTGCTCATTCTCCAACATACCTGCAACCTGTTCTTTCGCAGACATGCCGGATGAAAACTGATAACACTCCATAATGCGGTGCATTGCCGTACCGCGCAGTGCTCCAAGATTGACCTCCTCGCTTTCCTGCTCTATTTTTCTTGCAAATGCAGGCACATATGGCACAACCTCTTCTGATTTAAAAACAGGGACGGACTCTTCTTCTTTTTCAAATGCCTCCCGCATGGCGCGGTGCTTTAACTCTGACACGGAATATTTATTTTTCCTGAGTACATCATTTTCATATGCATAATGTCTGTGAAAACGCTCCGAAAACTGCTGCACCTTTTTTTCATCAGCCTGCGCAGCCTTTTCCATACAGGCAGACCGGTTCCAGTCATCTTTGATCCGCATTTTCAATTCTTCCTGCACCAGTTCTGCCGCCGCGATCAGGCGTATCTGATATTTATCCTTATAAGATGCAACTGCGGGTAAGATCCAGTCTAAATAACCTGCCGCACTCTCACGCCCCAGATAGGATAAAAGCTCCTCCGGAAACGCTTTTGCATAAGCGATTGTCTCTTCTGCTTTTTTGAGACTTCCGGTTATGATCAGTTTTTCTTTCGCCCTTGTAAGTGCCACATAAAGAACACGCAGCTCCTCACCTAAGTTTTCCATATCAATCTGCTTTGCGATCGCACGCTTTGCGATCGTCACGGATTTTACACGTTTTTTTCCATCCATATAGTCTAAACCGATACCAAGTTCTGGGTGTAAGACCAGACGGCTTCTCGTATCCTGCCGGTTAAAATTTTTCCCCATTCCGGCAACAAATACGACCGGAAATTCGAGTCCTTTGCTTTTATGGATACTCATAATGCGCACCACGTTTTCATTTTCTCCGATCAGATCCGCCTCACCGAAATCCACATCATATTTCTGCAGTTCATCAATATAGCGCACAAAATGAAACAGCCCCTTGTAACTGGTATTTTCATAAGCGATCGCCTTTTCCACAAGCATCAGAAGATTGGCACGGCGCCTGTCTCCGGCAGGCATGGCAGTGGCATAATCCCCATACCCTGTCTCTTTTAGCAGCAATTCAATTAATTCATGAATCGGTGTATCCGGCACAAGCCGGCGCAGTTTTTCGTAAGTAGTATAAAACCGGTACAGCTTTTCCTCCGAAGCATCCCGGTTCTGCCCCGGCTGCTCCTCTTCTTCCTGTTTTAAACGCTCACATTCTTCCAAAACACATTCATAAAACCGTACTTCATTGTCTTTCAAACGCAGTTTTGCAAGTTCTTCATCCGAAAGTCCCCCGATCGGTGAACGAAGCACTGCCGTAAGTGGAATATCCTGTCTCGGATTATCTAAAATACGCAGCATGGAAAGTACTGTCTGCACCTCCACAGTGCTGAAATATCCTGTTGAGGAAACCGTATGCGCCGGAATACCCGCATCATTTAACACAGCCGCAAAACGGTCTGCATACCCGCTTAAGCTGCGCAGCAGAATGACCATATCCGAATACTGCACCGGGCGCAGTTCTCCGGTCGCTTTATCGGTCACAAGCTGCGTTTCCATAAGCTCTTTGATCCGCTTTGCGATCATCCTTGCTTCTAACAGCTTCTTATCATCTGCTGCCGAATCCTCTAACAGTTCATCATCCCCGTCTGCCAGTAAGATCTCTGGCGTAAACATATCCGGTTCTTCTTTATAAGAAGCTCCCGGATAAAGAGCTGCATCCGCATCATATTCCACATTTCCAAGATCACGCTTCATGATACGGTAAAAAATATCATTGGAAAATTCAAGTACCTCGTTTCTGCTCCGGAAATTTTTATGCAGGTCAATGCGCTGCATCTTTGCATCCGAAAGACTGTAAGTATCATATTTTCCCATAAAAAGTTCCGGTCTTGCCAGACGGAAACGATAGATACTCTGCTTGACATCCCCGACCATAAAAAGGTTGTACTCGCCACGTTCTTCCCTAGAAATTGCCCGCAGGATCGTCTCCTGCACCTCATTGCTGTCCTGATACTCGTCGATCATGATCTCTTTGAAATTATCCCGGAACTCCTCCGCGGTCTTTTTGACCTTTCCGGTCTCTTCATCCACAAATATGTTTAGCGCAAAATGCTCTAAATCATGGAAATCCACCAGATTTTTACGTCGTTTTTCCGCTGTAAATGCCTCATCAAATTGCAATGTCAGACGGACTAATTCAGCCGCCATCGGTGCTGTTTTTTTCATCTGCTCCGCCATGATCTCCGGTGATGTAAAGAAATACTGGCGGTTTATTTTTTTGACCGCATCTTTTCCCATATCACGAAGTTTTTTGACAAGTTCTAATTTTTCTTCATTCCCTTCAAATCCACGGGAAGATGCTAACCTGTCATAAGATAAATTGCGGTAGTTCTGATAAAATGCTGCAAAACTCTCACTCTCTGCAATCTCCTGATATTTTTTCAGGTCACTCTCTAATGCTTTCGCATACATATCAGGTCCGTCATCATCCTGTGTCAGTTCATAACCACGCTTTGCAAGTGCGACAAGATCATTTGTTACCAGTTTTAAATTCTGAAGAAAAGACTGCATAAAGGATGCACTTTCCAAAGATGCCGCATCCTCTGTATCATACCCTTCTGCCGCCGCAAGGAGCCATTTTTTCGGCCACGGATAGCTTCTCGAAAACTCATAAAGCTGTAAGATCATGCCGGAGAGTGCCGCATCATTTCTGCCGGACGCATATCCATCCACAAATGCTAAAAATTCCGGTGTGCTCACCTCATAATTTTTCAACAGAACCTTTGCGAGTACATCCTCTTTTAACAGCTTTAACTCACCTTCATCCCCGATCCTGAAATTCGGTTCAAGATCGATCTCATGAAAATGATTGCGGATCACATACAGACAAAAGCTGTCAATCGTGGTGATCTGGGCATTGTGCAAAAGAGAAAGCTGACGCTGCAGATGCTCATCATCCGGCTGATCTTTTAAGGCATTTTCCAGTGCATTTCCGATTCGCTCACGCATCTCCGCAGCTGCCGCATTGGTAAATGTCACGATCAAAAGGCGGTCAATATCTACCGGACGCTCTTTGTCTGTAATGATCTTTATGATCCTTTCCACAAGCACTGCTGTCTTGCCTGAGCCTGCTGCCGCGGAAACTAATATATTTCTGTCTCTCAGTTCAATGACCTTTTTCTGGTCATCCGTCCATGTCATTCCCATGTTAATCTTCTACCTCTTCCCGGATATGTGCAAGGATCTCCTCACTGCTGTCAAACTTTTCAAACTGCTGATAGGAAAATCCCGGCATCCGCACATCAAATCCACAGATCGTGTGGTATGGACAATAATCACATCCGCTTCTGTCACCTAACAGATATGGCTTTACTGACACATTTCCTGCAAAGATTTCTTTTCCTACATGCTCGATCTTCTTGCGCACATAATCAGACATCAGCCCAAATTCATAGGCGCTCGCCGTCTTAGAAGCTGCCTTTAAGGAACCATCTGCCTTTAATGCCACCGGGATCACTGACGATGTGCCTGTAAAATCCGTATCCATCGCGCCGTAAATTTCCGGGTCTTCATTGACCAGACCGCCTACTTTCAACTGTTCTAAGATACTCCGCCTGATCTCCTCTTCAGACTCCCCTCCATCTGAATCCACCATTGGATCTGTAATGTGATAGTAAAAAATTCCAGCCGGTTCTGTGTCTTTCCCCTTATATATTTTCTTAGTGAGCTCTAATGCCACGTTCATATAGACGACGAGCTGTAGCTGCAGTCCATAATAAAAATTCAACAGTGAAAAACTTGTATTGCCGGATTTATAATCAATGATCTTTACATAAACTTTGTCATCCGTCTCATAAGTATCAATACGGTCAATCCTGCCGCGCAGACGCATTTTCTCATCCTCACCTAATTGAAACTGCACCGCATCTAACCGTTCGGCGCGTGAAAATGATACTTCAAACCCGCTCGGCACAAATTTCCCTTTCCGTACCTGCAACATCAATGCCCATATCGTCCGTTTTGCCGTCGTCTCCATCCGTTTTAACAGATAGCTGTTTCTTGCATCCTCAAACACATCCCCGATCCCGCTTCCTGCGATCGCATCTTCCATACTCTGGGAAAGCAGGGCATCCTGTGCTTCTTGTGGAATATCAAACCACGTATATTCGGACATCTCGATCCCTTTTGCAAAACGCTCTAACACATCATGATAAATATTTCCCATGTCCACGCTTGCAAACTGCTGCAGTTCACGTTCTCTTAATCTAAGACCATAGCTTAGATAATGTGCAAATGCACAGGCTGCAAACTGCTCAAGTCTTGTCACGCTGTTATCTAACGTATTTCCATACAGAGCCTTCGTGACAGCCTTGCTGATTGCATCATCCTGATGCACACCAAACGCTGCATCAAAAAGCTGCAATGCCTTCTCCCTGTCTCCCTCATCCGATAAATACCACGCCAGAAGTGCCGTCCATGCTTCTTCATCTTCCACCGGCTTGTTTAATCCTTCCATCAGAAACGGCAGGGCACTCTCTGCAGTCAGAACGCCCTCTAACGTCTCCTCCTCGGATGGTTCTTCCACCACAAGCTGAGGGAATAATTTTAAGAGTGTTCCGATCAGATAAGAACGGCGCAGCGCTTTTCCATCCGAATTAACACGGCAGAATGTCACATAAAGCCGTTCGGACGGTTTTGTCATGTTTAAGTACAGGTAAAACTTCTGGATAAATACTTTTTCCCTTGCCCCCGGTGCCAGTTCCAGATGATATTCTGCCATCTTCTCACGCTCAAACTGTGAGATAATACCACCCTGATTTCCTGCTTTCGGAACAACTCCGTCATTGACACCGACAAAAAATAAAATCTTTATATGTTTTAATCTTGTCCGCTCAATGTCTCCGACCGTTACAGTATCATTTCCCGGCGGGATAATACCAACCTTTGCCGCCTCAAATCCGGCATCTAAGATATCACTGTATTCCCGGATCGTCATCGTCTCATCGCCCAGCAGGGATGTCACTTTATCAAGCAGATCCATCACGATTTTATAGATCTGGTCGTATTCTTTTGCCCTCGCCTGATTCCCATTTTTCTCAAAAAACTCTCCGCGTTCTTTTAGGAGCTGCTCCATGTCAAGTCTCCGGATCAGTCTGTATAACTCATAAGTCTGTGTGCTGACCGTATTGTCTTTTCCACGGAACGCTTCAAGCAGCGGCTTGAAATTCTCATAAATTGCCTCACGGATTTCATTTAACCGTGCCATATCCTCTAATGTTCCGTCCGGCATTACAAATGTCCACGGTTTACTCCAGCGGGACGCACCGCGGATGCCCCGTGCAAGGACATAATTTTCCAGGCGGTCGATCTCCTGTTCTGTAAGTCCATGGGATTCTGTTTCCGGCTGCTGTGTCAAATCCTCCGTTGTAGCCTGATCTGACTCCTTGTCTGAATTTTCTGCCCCGGTCACAATTTTTGCTGCAATCCCGCACCGCAAAAAACGGAATACACTTTCATAAGAAAAATCATACTCGATCATCTCTAAAATTGCGCGGATACACTCGATAAACGGGTGGAACAAAATATTTTTCGTCTGATCGATAAAGTACGGGATATGGTACTGTTCAAAGATCTCCGGCACATAATTGCCATACTGCTGCACATCCCCTGTCACAACCGCAATATCACGGTAACGGAAGCCTCCCTCCCTCGTCAGACGCACGATCTCACGGGCTGAAAATTTTAATTCTTCCCTCGGATTTTTCAGAGATGTGATGCGGATATGTGATATTTCCTCTATCCTGTGATCCATCTGTTCTTCCTGTTTTTCCACACTGCTTTTTGATCGTTCCGCTGCTTTATATCTGTAACTTCCCGCTCCCGGTCGGAAGAGATTCTGCTCCATAAAGTAAAGGTCGGCGGCATTGGCATAGCGTCTCTGTTTTCCGGTCGGCAGTACCAACGGCTCCTCCACAGGAACTTTGCACAGTTCTGCCACTTTTAACAGCGACGCCACCGTTTTTTTACTCATGGCAAAAAGCTCATGCACACCTCTGCACTGATAAAAATCTTCCCTGACATCCATTGTGACAGAGACGCTGACCTTTTTTGCCAGCATGAGCAGTTTTTCCATCAGGCGGTTCTGGATCGGTGTAAACCCGGTAAACTCATCTAACACGATCACACTATTACGAAGCAGTTCGGACTCTTCTGCCACATCATAAAGAAGTTCTAACACTTCCTCCGCTGTGATATATCTGCCCTTTAAATACTCCGTAAATCCCTGATACATCGTGAGGACATCCTGCATTTTTAGGCGCAGTCCTTCCCCAAGCGGTTCTTTCTCCAAAAACTCTGCCAGTGCATCCGGACGGACATTATACTGCATCAGCTCTGATATCAGGGATTTTACCTCACCGACATACCCCATCTTATTCATGTTCGCGCCAAGGACTTTCAATTCTGCTTTTTTCTGTTCTACCACCTTGCGCAGTACAAGATTTTTTCCGGTTTCTTCCAGCACGACCACATTTTGTTTTCCAAGATCATCAAAGACGCGGTATGCGAGTCTTGCAAAACTGAGCACATCCACGTTCATGATTGCATGCTGCGCCTGTCTCTCGACCAGTTCCCGCTGGGTCTGCATGGTAAACTGCTCCGGCACAATGATTAAAAACTGCTGCTCTTTATTTTCTTTTGCCTGTTTTAGCACGGAATCATACAGAAAATCCGATTTTCCGCTGCCCGAATTGCCAAATATAAATTGTAGGGACATCTGTTTTTCTCCTGAAATTTCAATCTTAAAATATTGTATCACACATTATTTCTTTTGAAAAATGTTATCCTGTGGGAGACTATGAAAATTTCATAAAAAAAGAGCTGCCCGCATATTTCTGCAGACAGCCTTGCTGTTATCTTTCTACACCGACAACAGTGTCGTAATCTTAACAGTTGTATCAGAATTATTGGTACTTTCAGGCATATTTATTTTCCTTCTTCCGGAAAGATCCGGGTGTCAAAAAGTGATTTTCAAATTTTTGACTGTCAAAATACAAAAGGAAATTTGACCTCCTCTCCTGCAGAGAAAACAGTCTCTCCTGATGTCTCTGTAACCTTGAAACCTGCGCCATCCCATCCGTTGATTTTGATAATTCCTTTTACACTTCCGTCATCTGACGTGAAAGCCAGTTCTCCGTTTCCATTGTCAACAAATGTCCCTTTTGTTTCTCCCTCTCTGTAAATAGAGATAAGCGCTTCATCCTCTCCTTCCAGCCCCTGTCTGGTGATCAGGGAACTGTATACGCTGCCAGTCCCCTGGTTGTCCACAAACAGGCCGTACTTTGCTGATTTTTCCGGCATAACAAAGGATTCCCCCTTGATCTTTGCCAGCTCATTTGCAATAACATAAGCCCTGTTCTTCGTGATCTCCTCCAGATAAGAATTCCAAAGAAGCGGATACATACTGCCGTTTTCTTCGTAAGATCCAATGTCAAGCAAGGTCACTTCTTCCTTCATAGCGATCCAGTTTCTCTGTTCTGCAAGGATCTTCTCCTTTGTCTGCGGATCTGCCAGATCACTGAATCTGCTCCAAAGGTTATTTAATTCCGTATCCCATATGTCAAAAAACCATCTGGATGACAGATTCATTTCTGTCTGTGTCTCGGCTGCCTGCGCCAGCGGCGTATACTTCTTTATGATGTTCTCAATATTCTCCAATTCGTCCTGCAGTGATGCGGAACCTGACACAACATCGTCAACATCTGATTTGATGTCCTCCGAATAGTCATAAGTAAAATCCGTTTCTGTGTCTTCTGTGTTTTCAAAACTGACCGCTTCTTCCACCTTAGAAGATTCGCTTTCTATTCCTGTATTATTATTTTTTACTCCTTCATTGCCACAGCCGGCACAAAGCCCAGTCATTAATATTAATATCATGCTGTAAATTCTTTTTTTCATGTGTTTATACGCTCTACTTTCTGATTGATTGAGTGTTCTTTCCAGTTTTCTCTATCAGCAATAATTGTTCGATGTAGTCAGCTTTCATCTTGGCTTCTAAAATTAATTGACAGATCGTGTCACCGTCAATAAAATCCTTCAAAATGTGTTCATTTTTCACATCCGCTTCAAGCATGGCAGGCGTTTTTATTCCGATTTCTTTCAATTTCCTGTAATCCCTGATTTCTGATTTTTGATATTCTGGTTCAATATTACAATAGAAATATGGTTTAACAAAAAAAACGGCTGTCTGCACATTCCAACAGACAGCCTTACAGACTGTAATGATACAAATTGAATCTGATTGCAAAGTGGTCTCCTATCTTGGCCATCTGCTTTTTTTATCCATGAGCGGTGTAAATTCCTGATGTGGTTCACTCTGATACCAATATGCCACACTTGCAACATCATCCTGTCTTTCAAACAATCCCTTATAACATACTCCAATCTGTTGGATCGTTACTTTTAAATTCTCTTCAAAACAAATCGGATCCATCATATGCCATCTGTAAAATCCTCTCATGGGCGGACAATCATCATTATGATATGGATTATGTACCAGTTCATCATGTGCTGAATAATAAGGATATCCCAAAAATGGCGAATTATACGTCTGTTCTACCGTCTTTCCATCTACCTGGTGCGCAAAACTCCATGAACCGCCAAAATAGTCCTCTGTACCGGTACCACATATGGTAGGGTATTTATCATCCCCGTCAATATAAAACTTGACTTCACCTTCCCCCCACCAATATCTTTCAAGCGTTGTCAGCGCAAGATATGTACCAATATAATGACCTTTCCCTTTTACCTTGTCTAAAATAACATAATCATTTGCAAGTTCTGTTATTCTTTGACGTCTCCACTGTGCATGAAAATAAGCCGTGTCTTCTGGCAATTCATCATACAGACAGTAATCTACCTGATAAAAGAAAGCAGGAATTGGATTATCATGCTGATTTTCCAAAGTGATCTTTGCCTTTTTGTGGAATGGCATTTGAAAATAACTATTAAATCCTCTATTAGGAATTACTGCTATCGGCATAGATGTAACAAGACATTCTCTTGCAAAGCCACAACAGAAAAAATCTCCTAAAGGACTCTCTACAGACGGAGTCTCCTCATCATCCCAGTACATACGAAGCACCAGATCACGTAGTACATAGCAGTCTGCATCAGATGTTTTGTTATCAACAGTAATCCATATATGCTGGATAATACCCGGTCCATCCATTTCAGCTAATATTACTGTTTCATTTGGCATAATATTTTTCAAACATGGACTACCCTTTCTTGAGGGGCCAAGAGGACTGCCTGCCATTCCGCCCTTTCCTTTTTCCCCAGTTGGATTTTCAGCATTTATGGCTCTTGATCTTCCATTTCTTAATCTAAAAATATCTGACATTACTCTTACCTCCGTTTATTATTTTCAATACGCTTCCTGTTACTTCACATAGAAACTGTATTTTGTCTGTGACCGGTATGTATCTCCCACCTCTAAAACCGGGGATTTAAAATTCGGTTCATTCACTGCATTCGGGAAATACTGTGTCTCCAGACAGAATGCATGACGGGAATCATAAGACGCACCGCCTTTTCCGGTCTGTTTTCCAATAAAATTTCCGGCATACAGCTGAATACCGACACAGTCCGTATAAACATCCATACAAATACCGGATTCTTCTGATCTTGCACGGGCTGCAAGCTGCATTGTCCCATCAGCCTTGTCCAGTACAAAATTGTGGTCATAACCGCCAACAAACTTAAGCTGCTCGAAGTCTGCACTGATATCCAGACCAATCTTTTTCATCTTGCGGAAATCCATCGGTGTTCCGGCAACCTTTTCCACATCACCGGTCGGAATCGCCTCGCCATCTTTTACCGGTGTATAATAGGATGCTAAAATCTCAAGCTCCTGATCTTCCATACATCCGGAATCATGACCATTCAGATTAAAATAAGCGTGGTTCGTAAAATTAGCAACTGTGGTCTGATCGGAAACTGCCTCATAAGCAATTGAGAGCACATTGTCGTCTGTCACCGTATAAGTAACCTTTGCTGTCATATTTCCCGGAAAATCCTGTTCTAAATCCTTACTCAGATAAGAAAATGTAATCTCATCTTCTTTCTGCTGTTCCACATTCCAGATAACCGAATTAAAACCATTTTTCCCACTGTGCAGGTTGTTTCCATTGTCATTTTTTTCAAGCAGATACTCCCTGTCATCCAAAACAATTTTCGCTCCGCCGATCCTGTTTGCATTACGTCCGATCACTGCCCCAAAATAACAGGTATGCTCCTGATATTCCTGTGGTGTATCATATCCAAGCACGACATCGCGCTTCAAACCGTTTTTATCCGGCACGAGCACGGATACGATCGTTGCCCCAAGATCCATCACAGCAACTTCCATACCATTTTTATTTTTCAGCAGATATTTTGTAACTGTGTTTCCTTCTTTTGTTTTTCCAAACTCAATACCACTCATCTTAATCCTCATTTCCGCGCATCTTTATTTCCGCCGCTGTTTTTAATTTTGACCGTAATATGCATTTGCGCCGTGTTTACGGTAAAAATGCTTTTCTTTGATGCAGTCCGGCGCCGGAAGTACTTTCGGGTTCAAAAGTTCTGTGTTCTTTGCCATTTTAGCGACTTCCTCTAACACAACCGCATTGTGGACTGCTTCTGCTGCATCTTTTCCCCAGGTAAACGGTCCATGATTCTTGCAGAGTACCGCCGGTGTATACATCGGTTTGATGCCTCTTGTCTCAAAAGTCTCGATGATGACTAATCCGGTATTTTTCTCGTAGGCTTCCTCAATCTCCTCCGGTGTCAGATTTCTTGCACAAGGGATCGGACCGAAAAAGTAGTCTGCATGTGTGGTTCCGTAAAGAGGAATATCCCTTCCTGCCTGCGCCCATGCGACAGCTTCCGGCGAATGGGTATGTACGATTCCGCCGATCTCTTCGTATTTTTTATAAAGTTCAATATGTGTTGCCGTGTCGGATGACGGCTTGTATCTTCCCTCGATCCTATTGCCCTCTAAGTCCATGACAACCATATCATCCGGGGATAATGCATCGTAATCCACACCGCTTGGCTTGATCACAAAATATCCGCTCTCTCTGTCAATCCCACTGACATTTCCCCATGTGTAGGTGATCAGCCCACGGCGCGGCAGTTCCATATTTGCCTCATAAACCTGTTTTTTTAATTCCTCTAACATAATTTCTGTTCCTCCATAATACGTTTTGCAATGCCCTCTGCATCCAGCTCATATTTATGAAGCAATTCTTTTGCCGGTCCTGACTCTCCGAACACATCCTTTACACCGATCCTCGTGATCTTTGTCGGATATTTTTCACCGAGCAGCTCTGCCACTGCACTGCCAAGTCCGCCGATAATGGAATGTTCTTCCACCGTATACACACGGCCGGTCTGTTTTGCAGCTTTTAACACCAATTCCTCATCTAACGGTTTGATCGTATGGATATTGATGACCTGTGCGTCAATGCCTTCTGCTGCCAGCGTTTCTGCTGCTTTTAATGTCTCCGATACGCAAAGACCTGTCGCAAAGATCGTAATATCTTTTCCTTTTCGCAGTTCCACACCTTTGCCGATTTCAAACTTGTATTCTGGATTGTCATTGATGACCGGAACCGCAAGTCGTCCAAAACGCAGATAAACCGGTCCTACATACTCGTAAGCTGCCCGCACGGCTGCTCTCGCTTCCACGTCATCACTTGGATTGATGATGACCATGCCAGGAATCTCGCGCATCAGTCCGATATCCTCGTTGCACTGATGTGTCGCACCATCCTCACCGACAGAGATGCCTGCATGTGTTGCCCCGATCTTGACATTCAGATGCGGATAACCGATTGAATTGCGCACCTGCTCGTAGGCACGTCCCGCTGCAAACATGGCAAATGTACTGACAAACGGTACTTTTCCACAGGTGGAAAGTCCTGCTGCGATCCCCGTCATATTTGCCTCTGCGATACCACAGTCAATATGGCGTTCCGGGAATGCTTTCTTAAAAATACCTGTCTTGGTAGCTGCCGCAAGATCCGCATCCAGCACAACCAGATTGTCTTTTTCTTTTCCAAGTTCAGCCAGTGCATTGCCATAGCTTTCTCTAGTCGCGATCATTTTTACTTCTGACATAATGCTTCACCCGCCTTTCCCAGTTCTTCCATTGCAATCGCATATTCCTCATCGTTCGGTGCTTTTCCGTGCCAGCCTACCTGACCTTCCATATAAGAAACACCTTTTCCTTTTAAGGTATGTGCGATGATTGCTGTCGGCATGCCTTTAGTCTCCCTTGCTTCTTTAAAAGCCTCCGCAAGCTGTGCAAAATCATTCCCATCTGCGACATGGATCACATGGAAATTAAAAGCCTCAAACTTTTTATCGATCGGATCCGGTGAGCAGACTTCATCTAACGTTCCGTCAATCTGCATATTATTATTGTCGACGATCACTACCAGATTGTCAAGCTTACGATGTCCGGCAAACATGGATGCCTCCCACACCTGGCCTTCCTCAATCTCGCCGTCACCTAACAGCGTATAGACACGGTAATCTTTGTGATCCATCTTTCCTGCAAGTGCCATTCCGACTGCACAGGAAATTCCCTGTCCCAAAGAACCGGATGACATATCCACGCCCGGAATGTGTTTCATATCCGGGTGTCCCTGTAAATAGGACCCGGTATGGCGCAGTCTCTCCAAATCCTTCACCGGAAAATATCCGCGGTTTGCCAGCGTAGAATAAAGTCCCGGCGCCGTATGTCCTTTCGATAAGACAAAACGGTCACGATCCTCCATTTTCGGATTCATCGGATCAATATTCATCTCTTCAAAATATAAATATGTAAAAATTTCTGTTGCCGAAAGCGATCCCCCCGGATGCCCCGACTTCGCAGCATGCGTTGCAGTCACAATGCCCTTGCGTACCTCAACTGCAGTCTGCTTCAATTCTGTGATAGTCATTGATACCCTCCTTTAGTGTCATATAAACTCTGCGAAACCCGATTTTAAATCTTCTCACGTTGGAAGTATGGACAGGTTTAACGAAGGCACGCTTTCGCTGCGTGTCGCTCGCAACGGATACTAAGCGAGTAAAATACACTCGCTAAGTACCGGCGGCTCCCCAGCACCTTCTTATAAATCTGTCCATACTCCCAACTGTCTTAAGCTGCTGACGGGTTTCGCAATGATTTTTATTACTCTCCGAAAACGGCAGAGCGGTTTCTATTGTCTTTTTGTAAAACCTTAGTCACCAAAAACCGCAAAGCCGTCTTTATAGTTTTCCAAACTATTTCTACTCTCCGAAGACGGCAGAGCGGTTTCTATAGTCTTTTTGTAGAACCTTAGTCACCAAAAACCGCAAAGCCGTCTTTGTAGTTTTCCAAACTATTTCTACTCTCCGAAGACGGCAGAGCGGTTTCTATAGTCTTTTTGTAGAACCTTAGTCACCGAAAACCGCAAAGCCGTCTTTGTAGTTTTTCAAACCATTTTTACTCTCCGAAGACGGCTTTATAGTCCTTCTGGAATTTCTCGATTCCTGCGTCGGTGAGCGGATGTTTTGTCATCTGGACGATTACGTTGTATGGTACAGTTGCGATATGTGCACCTGCCAATGCGCAGTCAGTTACGTGGATCGGGTTACGGATAGATGCTGCGATGATCTCTGTATCAAGTCCATAGTTATCGAAGATCTGAACGATATCCTGGATCAGGTCGATGCCTGCCGTGCTGATATCATCTAATCTTCCAAGGAACGGAGAAACATAGGTTGCACCTGCTCTTGCTGCAAGGAGTGCCTGGTTTGCTGTAAAGATCAGTGTTACATTGGTTTTAATTCCCTCTGCTGAAAGAACTTTTACAGCTTTTAATCCTTCTACTGTCATCGGAATTTTTACAACCATGTTCGGATGGATTGCTGCGATCTCACGTCCCTCTTTGATCATTCCTTCCGCATCAACTGTTGTAGCTTTTACTTCACCGCTGATCGGTCCGTCTACGATTGATGTGATCTCTTTGATTACTTCATTGAAATCTCTTCCCTCTTTTGCGATCAAAGACGGGTTGGTGGTAACACCACAGATCACTCCCATATCATTTGCTTTACGGATATCCTCTACGTTTGCTGTGTCAATAAAAAATTTCATAATACACTTCTCCTTCTTTGTGTGCACGTGCACGTATTTTGTTTTCTATATGATAGTCTCTTTTATATAAAAATTCAACCGTATTTTAATGTTTTCATGATTTTGCACAACTTTTTTGCGTGCATGTGCACACTTTTCACAAAACAATTTTTTCATCATAAATATGCACATGCATGTTATTGTTGTTTAACGGTAAAACAGTTCCCCAATCTGCAGATCACGTTTAAAATCACGGATCTTCGTATCTTTGTCAATATAAACAGCTTCAATTCCCATTGCATTTGCCCAGTCACCCATCTGCTCTGCAGTCAGATCGTAAGTAAATGCCGTATGATGTGCGCCGCCTGCAAGAATCCATGCCTCTGCACCGGTATAAAGATCCGGCTGTGGTGTCCAGAAATTAGTTGCTACAGGAAGTTTCGGCATTGGTTTTTCCACTTTTTTGCAGTCCACATCATTGATGATCAGACGGAAACGGTTGCCAAGATCGATCAGGGAAGTTGCAATACCTTTTCCTTCTTTGGATGTAAATACCAGTCTTGCAGGATCTTCTCTGTCACCCATGGAAAGCGGCTGACATTTGATACTGATCGGACCATCAGCGATTGACGGACAGATCTCTAACATATGTGCCTCTAAGATACCCTCTTTGCCTTTGACAAAGTTGTAAGTGTAATCCTCTAACATAGAAGTTCCCTTTGCATCTTTTTTGCCCTCGGTCATGATCTTCATCAGACGTACCATTGCAGCAACTTTCCAGTCCCCCTCCGCACCAAAACCATAACCTTTTTCCATCAGTCTCTGGATTGCAAGTCCCGGAAGCTGTTTTAAGGCACCAAGATCACCAAAGTGGGTTACGATCGCCTGATAATTCTTTTCGTCTAAGAAACGCTCAAAACCAAGTTCGATCTGTGCCTGAACGGCAACATGACGTCGAAATTCTTCCGGATCGCGTCCCTCTAACAAAATGTCATATTTATCGTAATATTCATCGACCAATGCATTGGTATCGGATTCAGATACTGCTGCAACGGACTCTGCGATCTCATTGACCGGATATGCATCGACTTCCCAGCCAAATTTCAACTGTGCTTCCACTTTATCGCCTTCAGTTACCGCAACATTTCTCATATTGTCAGCAACACGCATCACACGGATATGGCTACTCTCGATCACGCCGACTGCCGTGCGCATCCAGGAATCGATTTTTTCCTGTACTGCCGGATCAGACCAATGTCCGACAACTACTTTACGTTCAATTCTCATACGGGTTACGATATGACCGTACTCTCTGTCACCATGTGCAGACTGGTTTTCATTCATGAAATCCATATCGATGGTATCATACGGGATTTCTTCATTGAACTGGGTATGTAAATGTAATAACGGCTTTCTGTATTCCTGTAATCCTAAGATCCAGGATTTTGCCGGCGAAAATGTGTGCATCCACGTGATCACACCTGCACATTCCTCATCCATATTTGCCTCGTTAAAAGTCTTTCGGATCAGTTCATTTGTGATCAGTGTCGGTTTCCAGACAACCTCATAAGGAAGTACCCCGGATTCATTTAATTTTGCAACAATGATCTTTGCATGCTCTGCCACGTGTTCTAAGCACTCATCCCCATATAGATCCTGTGATCCGGTACAAAACCAGAATTTGTAATTTTTTGTTTTTAACATGTGTAAATATCCTCCTGATATAATTTTTATAAGATCGGCATCGTCTCTACGGCTGCCTTTTCCGCTTCCAGTGTCTTTTTATAACTTTCAATATAAGCATCGAATCCTGCCACATCCAAAGGATCTGGTTCCATAACAGTTCCTGTTTCCCCGTTAAAGATCCGATCAGATAAGTACTGCTCTAATGTTTCACCCTCTTTTTTGTGAACCATGTAAGATGCAAGCAGTGCCATGCCCCATGGACCACCCTCACCTGCAGTCTCCATAACCGCTACCGGTGCATCCATAGCCGCTGCAAGGATTCCCTGTCCGACTCCTTTTGTCTTAAACAGTCCTCCATGACCGTAAATACGGTCTACTTTTACTTTTTCCTCTTTTAACAGAATATCAAGACCGATCTTTAAAGTGGCAAGTGATGCATAAAGATTGCTTCTCATAAAGTTTGCCAGTGTAAAATGTGCGTCCGGTCTGCGCACGAAAAGTGGACGTCCTTCATTCAGACCGGTTACCGGTTCGCCGGAAAAATAATTGTAGGAAATCAGACCTCCGCAGTCTTTATCTCCCTCTAATGCTTTCCGGTAAAGTGTTCCAAACAATTCGTTCATGTCCGGTTTTAATCCGAATGCTTCAGCAAATTCTTTAAAAAGTCCAACCCATGCATTCAGATCCGATGTACAGTTGTTGCAGTGAACCATTGCAACAGTGTCTCCAGATGGCGTAGTCACCATATCCAGTTCCTCATGCACATTCTTTAAATCTTCCTCAAGAACGACCATCGCAAACACGGATGTTCCGGCAGATACATTTCCTGTGCGGACTGCAACGGAATTTGTCGCAGCCATACCGGTTCCTGCATCTCCCTCCGGCGGGCAGAGCGGAATGCCTGCGGAAAGATTGCCGCTCTTATCCAACAGTTTTGCTCCCTCAGCAGACAACGTTCCTGCTGCCTCCCCTGCAACTAAAACTTTCGGCAGGATCTCACGCAGTTTCCACGGATATCCTTTTGGTGCGACAAGTGCGTCAAATTTATCGATCATTGTCTGATTGTAATCTCTTGTCTTTGCGTCGATCGGGAACATACCGGATGCCTCTCCGACACCAAGTACTTTCTCTCCGGTCAGTTTCCAGTGAATGTATCCGGCTAAGGTTGTAAAATACGAAATGTTTCCTACATGTTCTTCCCCGTTTAAGATCGCCTGATATAAATGTGCGATGCTCCAGCGCTGTGGAATATTAAAGGAAAACTCCTTTGTAAGTGCTGCCGCAGCCTCCCCCGTGATCGTGTTGCGCCAGGTACGGAATGGTACCAGCAGCTCCTCATCTTTATCAAATGCCATATAACCATGCATCATGCCGGAAAATCCGATCGCTGCGAGTGATTTGATCACTGTATCGTATTTTTCCTTTACATCCTCTGTTAATTTGCCATAACAGTCGGTAAGTCCCGTCCAGATATCGTCCAGACTGTATGTCCAGATTCCTTCCTCTAAACGGTTTTCCCAGTCATGTGCACCGGATGCGACCGGCTCCCCTGCCTCATTCACGAGAACCGCCTTGATCCTGGTTGAACCGAATTCAATCCCCAGTACCGCTTTTCCGGCTTCAATCGTCTGCTTTGCGTTACTCATTATCCCTTCTCCTTTCAGATATAAACCACTTCTTCTATACTTTCAGCATACAACTTGTATGCATGTGTTAACAAGTTGTTTTTTCTTAAAATACCACTTTATAAAATCTCTATAAATTCGCTTTGTTCCTGACCATGTATGGTATAATGTATTAAGCTATGAGCAGTGCCAAATAAGAAGGAACACTGCGGAATAAAATACAGACCAGCACGAACTAATCACAACGCAAAAAGAAAGAGATTTTCCCATGCCATCAGAACATAAAACAAATGAAACCATCAAATATAAACTTGCCGCCGCAATGAAAGAATGCATGAAATCCGCCTCCGTAGAGAAGATCACCGTCACGGAGATTGTGGAGACCTGCGGCGTAACACGCCAGACCTTTTACCGGAATTTTAAGGATAAGTATGACCTTATCAACTGGTATTTTGATAAAATTTTACTGGAATCTTTCGAACATATGGGTGAAGGGAAAACTGTGTATGAAGGACTGGTGAATAAATTTCATTATATCCAGCAGGAAAAGCTCTTTTTTAAAGCAGCTTTTAAAAATGACGATCAGAATTGTCTGAGAGATCATGATTTTCAACTGATCTGTGCCTTTTACACCGAACAGCTTGAGACACGCATGGCGTGCAGACTTTCCCGTCAGCTGCAGTTTCAGTTAGAAATGTACTGCCAGGGTTCCATTTATATGACCGTACAGTGGGTGCTTGGCTATCGCAAATGCTCTGCCGAAGAACTCGCACATGCCCTTGCATCTGCCATGCCGGAAGAACTGCAGACTGTATTTCATAAATACGGGTTGGTTTGATGCAGGAAAATGTTACATTCATAAACATTTCTGTTACAAAAAAACCTTCCAGGCAAAACAATTATGCCTGAAAGGTTTTCTTTTACTTATGACAATATACGAATCATAAAGCGTACATTCTATGATTTCACCGCTGCAATTACATCAGTTTGCGGAAAAGATTCTTAAGATCTTCCACACTGGCATCTTTCGGGTTACCCGGAGCACATGCATCTGCATGAGCAGATTCTGCAAGAAAATCAAGGTCTTCTTCTTTTAATGACTCAAGTTTTGTTGGGATTCCGACATCCACAGAAAGTTTCTGTACCGCATCAACTGCAGCTTTACGGTATTCTTCCACTGACATATCATCCACACCTTTGACTCCCATTGCACGGGCGATCTCACGGTATTTTTCTCCGGTACAGTCAGCGTTGTATTCCATAACGATCGGAAGCATCATCGCACATGCCACACCATGTGGTGTATCATAGACAGCACCTAAGGTATGTGCCATGGAATGAGCGATTCCAAGACCTACGTTAGAGAAGCCCATTCCGGCAATGTACTGTCCAAGTGCCATTCCCTCACGTCCCTCTTTCTTATTATCCACTGCATCACGCAGAGATCTTGAAATGATCTCGATTGCTTTCAGATGGAACATATCTGTCATTTCCCATGCAGCCTTAGTTGTATATCCCTCGATTGCATGTGTCAGGGCATCCATACCGGTGGAAGCTGTCAGTCCTTTTGGCATGGAGGACATCATATCCGGATCAACGATCGCGATCACCGGCATGTCGTGCGGATCAACACAGACAAATTTTCTCTTTCTCTCCACATCCGTGATAACGTAGTTGATTGTAACTTCTGCTGCTGTACCAGCGGTTGTAGGTACTGCAATGATCGGTACACATGGTTTTTTCGTAGGAGCAACGCCTTCAAGACTTCTGACATCCTCAAATTCCGGGTTCGCGATAATGATTCCGATCGCTTTGGAAGTATCCATGGAAGAGCCGCCTCCGATCGCGATCAGATAATCAGCACCTGCTTTCTTAAATGCCTCTACACCATGCTGTACGTTCTGGATCGTAGGATTTGCTTTGATATCAGAATAGATCTCATAAGCAAGTCCGTTTTTATCCAGAATATCTGTTACTTTTTTTGTGACACCAAATTTGATCAGGTCAGGATCTGAGCATACAAACGCTTTTTTGAATGCACGCGCTTTTGCCTCTGTTGCGATCTCTTCGATTGCTCCTGCTCCGTGATAAGATGTTTCGTTTAACATAATTCTGTTTGCCATAATAATCTTCTCCTTTTCCAATACTTATGATACTTTGATTGTAACAGGACGAAATCTTATTTGTAAGTGACAAAACAGTGAAATTGTAACAAAAAAAATAAAAATCCCGCCGGAACTTCCAGCAGGATTTTCATTTACTTATTTTCTGATCGGATTATACATTGATCTCAGCTTTTACTCCAAGCTCTGCTGTATTGGCATCTAAGATCGGTTTTACCACATTTGCGATAAACTTATCTACCTGGATCGGTGCACGTCCCACATATTTTGCCGGATCCATCGTTGACTGAAGTTCCTCTAATGTCAGGTTAAACTCTGGATCTGCTGCGATCAGTTCAAGCAGATTGTTGTCTTTTCCTTCTTCTTTGACAGTCTTGCCCGCCTGCATGGATAAAGTACGGATCTTCTCATGCAGCTCCTGACGGTTGCCGCCATTTTTTACAGCATCCATCATAATGTTTTCTGTTGCCATAAATGGAAGCTCTGCCATTAAATGTTTGGTGATGACTTTATCATATACGACTAATCCATCTACTACATTTAAGCACAGGTCTAAGATACCATCGATCGCAAGGAATCCTTCCGGAATGGAAAGTCTCTTGTTTGCGGAATCATCTAAGGTACGCTCAAACCACTGTGTTGCAGAGGTGATCGCCGGGTTTAATGCATCGATCATGACATAACGTGATAAAGATGCAATACGCTCAGAACGCATCGGGTTGCGTTTATATGCCATAGCGGAAGATCCGATCTGGTTCTTTTCAAACGGTTCTTCTACTTCTTTTAAGTGCTGTAACAGGCGGATATCATTTGACATCTTATGCGCACTTGCCGCAATGCCTGCAAGAATATTTGCGACTCTGGTATCTACTTTTCTGGAGTAAGTCTGTCCGGAAACTGCGTAACATTCTTTAAATCCCATCTTTGCAGCGATCATCGGATCGATCTTATCGATCGTCTCCTGATCTCCGTCAAACAGTTCTAAGAAACTTGCCTGTGTTCCGGTTGTTCCTTTTGAACCAAGCAGTTTCAAAGATCCCATGACATACTCAAGATCCTCAAGATCCATGATAAATTCCTGTGCCCACAGTGTCGCACGTTTTCCAACGGTCGTCGGCTGTGCAGGCTGGAAATGGGTAAATGCAAGTGTCGGCAGATTTTTATAGGTATCTGCAAATTTTGCAAGTTCTGCAATAACATTGACCAGTTTTTTATGAACTAATTCCAATGCTTCACGCATTAAAATAATATCTGTATTGTCTCCAACATAACAGGAAGTTGCTCCAAGATGGATGATTCCTGCCGCTTTCGGGCACTGCTGTCCGTATGCATATACATGACTCATAACATCATGGCGAACCAGTTTCTCACGCTCTCTTGCGACATCATAGTTAATGTCCTCGGCATGTGCCTTTAACTCGTCGATCTGCTCCTGTGTAATGACCGGCTTTCCATTCTCGGAAAGTCCTAACTCCATCTCTGTCTCAGCTAATGCGATCCATAATTTTCTCCATGTACGGAATTTTTTATCCTGCGAAAAAATATACTGCATCTCCTTGCCGGCATAACGCTCAGATAATGGACTTGTATATCTGTCTGTACTCATTTCTATTCTCCTTAATAGTGTTTAATTATCTCTCAAAATCTCCGCGGATGTCTTCTTTCGGCGGCTCCATCGGATAAGTACCGGTAAAGCATCCCTTACAGATGTTTAATCCGCCAACCATCTCCTCTAAACGCTCAATCCCAAGGTAACCAAGGGAATCTGCACCGATGATCTTACGGATATCTTCGATGGAACGGTTATATGCGATCAACTGTTCCCGCTCCGGAATATCCGTTCCAAAATAGCACGGCCATAAAAATGGTGGTGAACTGATCCTTACATGTACTTCTGTCGCTCCTGCGTCACGCAGCATCTTTACGATACGGTCTGACGTTGTACCACGGACAATGGAATCATCGATCATGATGATACGTTTTCCATCTACCGCTTCTTTTAAAACATTTAATTTTACACGCACGCTTGACTCTCTGCTGCTCTGTTTCGGCTTGATGAAAGTTCTTCCGACATATCCGTTTTTCACAAATGCGGTGCCATATGGGATTCCCGACTGCAGGGAATAACCGAGTGCTGCCGCATTTCCGGATTCCGGAACACCGACAACAAGATCAGCATCCACCGGTGAATCCATGGCAAGGAAACGTCCTGCCTTAATTCTGGATGCATAAACGCTCACACCGTCAATGTGGCTGTCCGGTCTTGCAAAATAAATATATTCAAAAATACAGCGTGCTTCTTTTTCTTTTGGCAGTGCTAAGGAAAGATCCGACTGGATACCGCCCTCCGGTGTGATCGTAACGATCTCACCCGGCAATACATCACGGACATACTCTGCACCGATCGTATCTAATGCACACGTCTCGGATGCTAAAATATAGGCATTGTCACGTTTTCCGATACAAAGCGGTTTAAAACCATACGGATCACGCGCTCCGACTAATTTTCTCGGACTCATCACAACTAACGCAAATGCACCCTTTATCTTCTGGCATGCACGTCCCACTGCCTCTTCCACACTGTTTGAATTTAAACGCTCACGGGCAATGTGATAGGCGATGACCTCAGAGTCGATCGTCGTCTGGAAAATTGCTCCGGTATACTCTAAATCCTTACGCAGTTCCATTGCATTGATCAGGTTTCCATTGTGGGCAAGCGCGAGTGTTCCCTTAACGTAATTAAGAACCAATGGCTGTGCATTCTCGCGGGTAGAAGCTCCTGCCGTCGAATAACGGACATGTCCGACACCGATATCGCCATGCATAGGCTCTAAATTATCCTGCGTAAATACCTCATTGACCAATCCCATCCCTTTGTATGAGGTTACTTTTCCCTTTGGCCCGTTTGTTTCACTGACTGCAATACCACAGCTCTCCTGTCCACGGTGCTGCAATGCAAAAAGACCATAATAAATCGTGGATGCAACGTCTCCGCCATCAAAATCGTACATTCCGAATACACCACATTCCTCATGCAGTCCGCTGTCGCCATTTGTCTGCCATGGTGTATCTTTCACAAATCCATTGTTGTCCATAAAATCCTCCTTGTTTTGCGAAGCAAAATCCGAGCCCCACAGCGAGGAGAGGATTTTCCTCCTTGTTTTTCGAAGAAAAATGCAATTTTACCATGTAAAATTTGCCCACTGGTGTTCAGAGGATTTTTCCACTATGCAAATTTCTTGCCTGTCAGAAGCTCATATGCCTCTTTGTATTTATTCACTGTCTTTTCGATGACATCATCCGGTAACAGGTAATCACTGTCCGGGTTGGCTTTTAACCAGTCTCTTACAAACTGTTTGTCAAAGGACGGCTGTCCCTGTCCCGGTTTGTAACCCTCTAATGGCCAGAATCTGGAGCTGTCCGGTGTAAGCATCTCATCACCTAATACAACATTGCCATTCTCATCTAAACCAAATTCAAACTTGGTATCTGCAATGATGATACCTTTTGTCAGTGCATATTCGGCACATTTTTTATATAAAGCAATCGTATAATCTTTGATCTGTTCTGCGTAGGAAGCACCTTTTCCCGGATACTCTTTCTCTAAGATCTCCCTGCAGCGCTCAAATGAGATATTCTCATCATGCAGACCGATCTCAGCTTTTGTACTCGGTGTAAAGATCGGCTCAGGCAGCTTATCAGACTCTTTTAATCCCTCCGGCAGCTTGATACCACATACGGTACCGTTTTCTTTGTAGCTCTCCCAGCCGCTGCCTGTAATATATCCACGCACGATGCACTCGATCGGAAGCATCTCTAATTTTTTACACATCATACTGTTGCCGTCAAATCTCTCCTCATGGAAAAACTCCGGCATATCTTTCACATCAACAGAAATCATATGATTTGGAACGATATCTTTTGTCAGATCAAACCAGAATTTAGACATCTGAGTCAGAATCGCACCCTTTTTTGTGACTTTATTCTTCAAAATATGATCAAAAGCAGAAATTCTGTCTGTCGCTACAATGATCAGGCTGTCGCCGTTATCATATACTTCACGTACTTTTCCCTCTTTAACTGGCTGAAATACTTTGCTACTCATCCTCTTTGTCCTCTTTTCCGGTGTTATGAACACCATATCATTTTCTGATGTTACCCAAAAATTATAATACATAGTCTTTTGGAAAGTCAATGACTTTGCCCATATGCACCCGGATCTGCGATATAGAAAATTGTGTTCTTTTTATTAGTATTTTTGTATAATTTTTATTATATTATAAGTAATACTTATATTTTTATTTATATACTCTTATTCTCACAAAAAGAGGCAGCCACACCTTCTGATCATAGACCAGTTTTTGCGACTGCCTTCTTATTATAAATGATACATTTTTAAAGTTTTAACTGCTTTACTGCCACAACTGTGACACCTCTTTTTGTCTTTCTATATGACTTTCACATCTTTTTTTTATTTTTTGATCAGTAAAGATTTTCCGGTCATTTCTGCCGGCTGCTCCATTCCCATCAGCTCGATCATAGTCGGGATGATATCTGCAAGACATCCGTCCTCTTTTAAGGTGTAGGAAGGATCTGCATTTACGAGAATAAATGGAACCGGGTTGGTTGTGTGGGATGTTAACGGCTCGCCGGTCTCGTAGTTTACAAGCTGCTCAGCGTTTCCGTGATCTGCGCAGATGAACATCTGTCCGTCTACTTCTTTTAATGCCTCAACTGCTTTTCCAACACAGGTATCTACTGTCTCAACTGCTTTGATCGCTGCGTCTAAGATTCCGGTGTGACCAACCATATCCGGGTTTGCAAAGTTGATGATGATGACATCATATTTCTCAGAACGGATCGCATCGCATAATTTATCGCAGACTTCCGGTGCGCTCATCTCCGGCTGTAAATCGTAGGTAGCTACTTTCGGAGATTTTACAAGAATACGATCCTCACCTTTGTTTGGCTCTTCCACACCGCCGTTGAAGAAGAAGGTAACGTGTGCATACTTCTCTGTCTCTGCGATTCTTGCCTGAGTCATATTGTGTGCTGCTAAATACTCACCAAACGTATTTTTCAGTTCTACTTTCTTAAATGCAACTTCTTTGTTCGGGATCGTCACGTCATACTCTGTGAAGCAGATGTATTTTACGTTCTTTCTTGCGCCACGGTCAAATCCGTCAAAATCATCCATACAGAATGTTCTTGTGATCTCACGCGCACGGTCAGGACGGAAGTTAAAGAAAATAACAGTATCGTTGTCTTTGATTGTTGCGATCGGTTTGCCGTTCTCTGTAATTGCAGTTGGAACGAAGAACTCATCTGTCACATCTTTTGCATAAGATGCTTCCATAGCTGCTACTGCGCTCTCAGCAGTTTCTCCCTCGCCAGTGGTCAGCACTTTGTATGCTTTCTCCACACGATCCCATCTGTTATCACGGTCCATTGCATAGTAACGTCCGGAAATGGATGCGATCTTACCAACACCGATCTCTTTCATCTTAGCCTCTAACTCCTCGATGAACTCTTTACCGGAAGTCGGAGCTGTGTCACGTCCGTCTAAGAAGCAGTGAACATATACGTTCTTTACGCCTTCTTTTTTTGCCATTTCAAGAAGTCCAAACAGATGTGTGATATGGCTGTGTACACCACCATTGGATAATAATCCATATAAATGAAGGTCAGAACCGTTTTTCTTTACATTTTCCATACCATCTAATAATGCCTGATTTTTAAAGAAATCACCATCGCTGATCTCTTTTGTGATCCTTGTCAGCTCCTGGTATACGATTCTGCCAGCCCCCATATTTAAATGTCCTACTTCAGAGTTACCCATCTGTCCGTCTGGAAGACCAACTGCAAGACCGCTTGCATTTCCTTTTACAAACGGATAATCTTTCATAAGTCCGTCGATCACCGGTGTTTTTGCCTGTGCTACGGCGTTTCCTTCTGTTTTTTCATTCAGACCAAATCCGTCTAAGATCATTAATACGGTAGGTTTCTTACTCATGTTTTGTTTCCTCACTTTCTATTCTCTTTCCATTTATCAAAAGTATACGATTCTCCTAATCCAGAACCATTATACTGATAACCTCATTTGTTTTCAATAGTTTTTCTGGCTTAACTGTTTTTCCAGTTTCTTTGCTTTTGCCTGACATTCAACTTCTGTGACAAGGTCTTCACCTGCATCTTTATTGAGCTGTCCTAATATATAGGAATAAATCGCCCAGTTGGTATATGAATCATAATGAATTCCGTCTCCCTTTGTTCCAAACCCAAGTTTCGCCAAATACCGGTAGCAGTCGATATATGTAGCATTCTCAACCTTCTTAATGCGGTTATTAAATGATTCAATCCTCTGATTATTACATCTTGCCGGAGCACCTGTATTTGTCGGATTCACAGACAACAGATAAAGTTTTGAACTGTCCGGCCATCTGCGATATTTGTTCAGATAGGAACGGATTGATGTCAAGTCATTGACTCCTAATCCACAGATCACAACCCAGTTTTTGATTTCCGTATGCTGTCTCTGCAGCGACTGTACTTTCGGAAATGCCGTATCAGCAAGCCATGCATATCCCATTCCCGGACAGGACACCACAAAAAAATTGGGGATATCTTCGATTTTACACTCTTCATTCATCAGATAAAACCTGGAATCTCCCACAAATATATATCCGGTTTCATATTCATAGGAATCTTCGTCTGACTCATCTTCTTCCAGATCATTTTTTATCGTTTTATCCTCTCTGACTGTATTATATGTATCATCTGCCGTATTCTTTGTTGACTCTGTTTTTATACTATCATCAGCATCCTTTTCTTCATCATCTTTTTCATTGTCTGTCGATGAATTTTCGGAATTACCTGTTATATTCTCAGTTTTCGATTCACTGTTTAACTCACCATATTGTATAGATGTCTCCGTTTCCTGTAAAACATCTTCTAATGAAATATTTTGCCCGTCAGAACTCTGTGCTCTCGCATTTGCATTATTTTCTTTATATTCAAAATCCGCGCTTTCTGCCTGATTCCATTCTCTTGCAGTTACATTCCACCCGCCGATCAGTATCAGAACGCAGATCAGTATCCATATTATTTTCTTTTTCATATATTTCACTTTTTCCACACATATCAAGTGAAAAGGGGATTCTTTCTGTTTTCACTCCCAGATAGAATCCCCTTAACCTGATTATGATTTATTTGTAGTTTACAATTTTACCGAAATCAGCTTTTAAGGAAGCTCCTCCAACTAAACCACCATCGATATCTGGCTGTGCAAACAATTCTGCTGCATTACCTGCATTTACAGAGCCGCCGTACTGGATACGTACTTTCTCTGCTGTGTCAGCACCGTATACTTCTTTGATGCAGTCACGGATTGCCTTGCAGACTTCCTCAGCCTGCTCTGTGGTTGCTGTTTTTCCTGTTCCGATAGCCCAGATCGGCTCATAAGCGATTACCATGGAAGCTACCTGCTCTGCAGTAACATCTTTTAAGTCAGATTTGATCTGCATACGGATCCAGTCTAAAGTGATTCCCATCTCTCTCTGCTCTAATGTCTCGCCGCAGCAAAGAATTGGTGTTAAGTTATGCTCAAAAGCTTTTTTCACTTTTTTGTTTAACATGCAGTCGCACTCTTTGAAGTAATCACGTCTCTCGGAATGACCGATGATAACGTATTTTACACCAGCATCTACTAACATCTCAGGAGCGATCTCTCCGGTGTAAGCACCTTTCTCCTCATAGTACATGTTCTCGGCACCTACTGCTACGTTGGTTCCTTTTACAGCCTCAACAACAGGTACGATGTCGATTGCTGGTACACAGTAAACAACTTCTACATCATCGCTTACTACTAATGGTTTTAATTCCTCTACTAATTTAACAGCCTGGCTTGGAGTCATGTTCATTTTCCAGTTACCGGCTACGATCTTCTTTCTTGCCATGATTTTATCCTCTTTTTCCCATTTTTAAAGTTTGTTGACATATCATCTGTTACCATACCAAGGCATTATGGCAGCTTTTTATTTCGGCTGCCTATACCTAAGGCGTTATGGCAGCCATTTTCACTTTATGGCAACTTTTTATTTATCATCGGCTGCCTATAACTAAGGCGTTATGGCAGCCATTTTCACTTTATGGCAACTTTTTATTTATCGTCGGCTGCCATAACGCCTGGTAATTCTTTACCCTCTAAGAACTCAAGGGAAGCTCCACCACCGGTAGAGATATGGCTCATCTTGTCACCGAAACCTAACTGGTTAACGGCTGCTGCGGAATCACCACCACCGATGATTGTTGTAGCATCTGTATCAGCAAGTGCTTTTGCAACTGCGATCGTACCAGCTGCTAATGTCGGGTTCTCAAATACACCCATCGGTCCGTTCCATACAACAGTCTTTGCTGTCTTAACTGCATCAGCATATAACTCCTGAGTCTTTGGTCCGATATCGCATCCCTCTCTGTCAGCCGGCATATCTTTTACGTCACATACAGTAACTTCTACCGGAGCATCGATCGGGTTCGGGAAATCTACGATGGTTACAGCATCTACCGGAAGGAGTAATTTCTTTCCAAGTTTTTCTGCTTTTGCCATCATCTCTTTACAGTAATCGATCTTTGTATCATCTACTAAAGATTTACCGATCTCATATCCCTGTGCTTTTAAGAAAGTATATGCCATACCACCACCAATGATTAATGTATCGCATTTTTCCAGTAAGTTGGAGATAACGTTTAATTTATCTGCAACTTTTGCACCACCAAGGATCGCTACGAAAGGTCTTACCGGATTTTCTACTGCGTTTCCAAGGAAATCGATCTCTTTCTGCATTAAGTAACCAACTACGTTAGAACCACCTTTTGCAGTGATGAATTTTGTAACGCCTGCAACAGAAGCATGTGCTCTGTGGGAAGAACCGAATGCATCACATACATAATCGTCTGCAAGATCAGCTAATTCTTTGCTGAACTCTTCGCCGTTCTTTGTCTCCTCAGCGCCACGGAAACGTGTATTCTGTAATAATACAACATCTCCTTCGTTCATTTCAGCAACTGCTTTTGTAGCTGCCTCACCTGTTACATTGTAATCAGATACGAAGTTTACTTTTTTGCCAAGTTTCTCAGAAAGTTTCTCAGCTACCGGAGCTAAAGACTCGCCTTCGTTTGGTCCGTTTTTAACTTTTCCAAGGTGAGAACAAAGGATAACCTTTCCACCATCGTTGATCAGTTTCTGAATAGTAGGAAGAGCTGCGTTGATACGTGTCTCATCTGTGATTTTTCCATCTTTTAACGGAACGTTGAAATCACATCTTACAAGTACTCTTCTTCCTTTTACATTAATGTCGTCTACAGATTTTTTGTTTAATGACATAATATATGTCCTCCTTTTATATAATTAGGGTATAAAAACAGGCCCGGTCCAATAGGACCGGACCTGCTAAAAGTCGCATATAGTTATCGTAACCCGTCGATTATGCTAACTCACTGAAGTATTTGATTGTACGAACCATCTGAGATGTGTAAGAGTTCTCGTTGTCATACCATGAAACAACCTGAACTTCGTACTGGTCATCAGATACCTGATTAACCATTGTCTGAGTTGCATCGAATAATGAACCAAATCTCATTCCTACGATATCGGAAGAAACGATCTCATCCTCGTTGTAACCGAAAGACTCGTTAGCTGCTGCTTTCATAGCTGCATTGATGTCTTCTTTTGTTACGCCAGCTTTCTTAACAACTGCTGTTAAGATTGTTGTAGAACCTGTTGGGGTTGGTACACGCTGAGCAGATCCGATTAATTTACCGTTTAACTCTGGGATAACAAGACCGATTGCTTTTGCAGCACCTGTGCTGTTAGGAACGATGTTAACTGCTGCTGCACGTGATCTTCTTAAATCACCTTTTCTCTGAGGTCCATCAAGAGTCATCTGATCACCTGTGTAAGCATGGATTGTTACCATGATACCAGACTGGATCGGAGCATATTTGTTTAATGCATCTGCCATTGGTGCTAAGCAGTTTGTTGTACAGGAAGCTGCTGAAATGATTGTATCAGAAGCTTTTAATGTCTCGTGGTTTGTATTATAAACGATAGTAGGAAGGTCATTTCCTGCTGGAGCAGAGATAACAACTTTTCTAGCACCTGCATTGATGTGAGCCTGTGCTTTTTCTTTGCTTGTATAGAAACCGGAGCACTCTAATACAACGTCAACTTTTAAATCTCCCCATGGGCAGTTGTTTGCATCTGGGAATGCGTAGATTTTGATCTCTTTACCGCAAACGATGATAGAATCATCTGTTGAAGATACTTCATCAGCATGCTCATATTTACCCTGAGATGAATCATATTTTAACAAGTGTGCTAACATTTTAGGACTTGTTAAATCGTTGATTGCTACTACTTCATATCCTTCTGCTCCAAACATCTGTCTGAAAGCAAGACGACCAATACGGCCAAAACCATTGATTGCTACTCTTACTGCCATTTTTAATTCCTCCTAGAATTTGTAAATGTGATAACTTGATGGGACTTATGCCCGTCCCAAGCTTCCTTTATTTTAACCAATTTCTTTTGAAAGTTCAAGCCTTTTTCTCTACTTTATTCTGTGTTTGTTAAATTTTTCACTATATGCAATTTTCCGGTCGTTTTTTCATGAATTTTATACAAAATATACAAATATGACTTCTTTTCTTTTGTGGGATAGGCTATACTATATCATAAGCTACTTACCAAATGCTGGTTTGCGGGTGACATGAGTTTCCTCGTGTAGGGTGGTTCCGGGGGTTTTCGATTGGCAAATTGCATCAAGCCGGGACTCGTTTTGTTCCGTTGTACGAAAATAAGAAAGTCTAAGTATGCCTGATTTATATTGTGGCGGAGTGACGTGTGCGTCTTAAATGTGCCATCCGGGCACATTAAGACTTGTGCTGCCGTCCATGGCAGCACAACACTGTATTGTGAACAGGCATACAAAGACTTTCTAATTTTCTCC
>ERZ772835.313-NODE-313-length-49783-cov-16.168_pt1 | contig 49783 bp, 58 predicted proteins | sample MGYA00511901_ERZ772835 | MGnify/ENA primary metagenome ERZ772835 (study PRJEB29015, sample SAMEA2737729) | human gut metagenome | biome: human gut; feature: human-associated habitat; material: faeces | place: China | collected 2012 ...
TCTAATTTTCTCCCAAAGTCACAAAATCAGCTTCGGCTTTGCGCAAGATGCCAGCCGTCAGGTTATGAACACCATTTGGGTGGGCGGTTCATCTCAAAACTGGGGGCGTAGGTGCGAATTTTTGATATTCGCTTGAATGAAAATATGCTTAAAATGCTAATGTGCTGTATCATTAATATTCATCCTAAGGAATTGCTAGAATTTTTATCTGCTGCATTGCATAATACGGATTACTTGGCAAATTGCCAGACCAAATAACACAGAATATTTTTTCAAATGTGTATGGAAATAAAGACACAAAACACTAAAAATTTACGCACTCCCAAGGTTGTAAAATGAGTTCCCCGGCGAAGGGTGGTTCACAACCTTGTGGCTGGCAAATCGCATCAAGCCGGAACCTGTTTTGTGACTTTGGGAGAAAATTAGAAAGTCTTAGTATGCCTGCCCGAAATACAGTGTTGTGCTGCCACGGACGGCAGCACAAGTCTTAATGTGCCCGGATGGCACATTTAAGACGCACACGTCACTCCACCACAATATAAATCAGGCATACTTAGACTTTCTTATTTTCGGACAACGGAACAAAACAGTCCCGGCTTGATGCAATTTGCCAATCAAAAACCCCGGAACCACCCTTCACCGGGGAACTCAACTCACACCCAAACCAGCATTTGGCGGGCAGGTTCATGGAATTATTAACAGTTATCAACAAGCATGGATATTATTGAAACAAATCAGCATAGAAATGGAGAGTAAGATGAATAATAAGTACACAGTCGGAATCATAACAGCAAGCGACAAAGGTTCAAAGGGAGAGCGTGAGGATATCAGTGGAAAACGGATCAGAGAAATACTGCCGTCTGAAAAATACGAAATTATATCCTATCGGGTGCTGCCGGACGAGCAAAAAGAGCTGGAACAGGAAATGATAAGGCTTGCGGATGAATGTAAATGCAGCCTGATCTTAACGACAGGTGGAACCGGATTTTCCCTGCGGGATGTGACACCGGAGGCAACGCTTGCCGTTTGTGACCGGAATGCACCGGGAATTGCGGAGGCAATCCGGGCTTACAGCATGACAATTACGAAGCGTGCCATGTTAAGCCGTGGTGCAAGTGCGATCCGGGGGCAGTCCCTGATCGTAAATCTACCGGGCAGTCCAAAAGCGGTCGAGGAAAGCCTGACTTATATCTTAGATTCGCTGGAACATGGGATGGATATTTTGTTGGGGAGAGATGGGGAATGTGCGCGGAGAGGATAGCTGTGTGGTGCTGAATGAGGTATGTCTGCCGGTTAAAATTTGAGAGATATTTTTAAAATACTATTTTCAAGCTGAGAAAATAATGTTATACTTATAAAAGAATAACGAGGGTGTTACTGGAGAGATTCCGTAATGCCCTTTTCTGATTCATATGGTTTCCCGTATTATAAGGCAGTTCAAAATTGATGTAGCAGGAAGTTAAGAGTTGCCTATGGTATATGGAATCTTTATAAGAATAATGAAAAATTTAGCAGAAAGGCTGGAAAAAAGATGATCACAGTAAATGCAATGGGCGATACCTGCCCGATTCCGGTAGTAAAAACAAAAAATGCAATCAAAGAGCTTAAAGGTTCTGGTGTTGTGGAGACACTGGTGGATAACGAGATCGCGGTTCAGAATCTGACGAAGATGGCAAATCAGAAAGGCTATGGCGTGAAGTCCGAGAAAATCGCAGAGGGACAGTATAAAGTGACGATGGAGATTGGAGATGGAGCAGCAGACCAGAGTGATGAAATGTCCGTAACAGACACAGAAAAAGAAACCTGTGCTCCGAATGCAATCCATGGCAACACGGTTGTTGTGATCTCTGCAGATCATATGGGTGAGGGCGATAATGAGCTTGGAAAAGTTCTGATCAAGGGCTTTATTTATGCGCTGACAGAGCAGGATGTATTACCGAAAACCATGCTTTTTTATAACGGAGGTGCAAAACTGACCTGTGAGGAATCACCGACACTTGAGGATCTGAAATCATTAGAGGCACAGGGCGTGGAGATTTTAACCTGTGGTACATGCCTTAATCACTATGGACTTACGGATAAACTTCAGGTGGGAAGTGTAACAAATATGTATGTGATTGCTGAGAAAATGACACAGGCAGGAAATATTGTAAAACCATGATTTATTTAGATAATGCGGCAACTACATTTCCAAAACCACCGGAGGTAGAACAAGCCGTCACGGAGGCATTTCATACACTTGGAAATGCAGGAAGAGGAGCGCACGCGGCAACACTTGATGCATCCAGGATCATTTATGGAACCAGAGAGCGGCTTGCAGAATTATTTCACGCGGAAGATGCATCACGTATTGCATTTACCTGTAATGTGACAGAAGCGTTAAATATTGCGATTCAGGGTTTATTTGAACCGGGAGATCACGTGATCACATCGGTATGTGAACATAACTCTGTCCTGCGTCCATTGTATCTGATGGAGCAGCGGGGCGTGAAGGTCACATATCTTCCGGCAGATTTTAAGGGACGGATTTTGTATGATGAGCTGGAACATGCATATCAGTCGGATACGAAAGCAGTTGTGATCACACATGCGTCAAATCTGACAGGAAATGTGACAGATTTAGAACGTATCGCTGCTTTTACAGAAAAACATCATCTTCTGTTAATTGTGGATGCTGCTCAGACCGCCGGAGTACTTCCAATCGATGTGCAGAAACAGAATATCGATGTACTCTGTTTTACCGGTCATAAAGGATTACTTGGCCCGCAGGGAACCGGAGGAATTTATGTGCGGAAAGGTGTGGATGTCCGACCGCTTTTAGCGGGAGGAACCGGAGTCAAAAGTTACAGTAAAACGCAGCCGGAAGAAATGCCGACCGCGCTTGAAGCTGGGACATTAAACGGACATGGGATTGCCGGATTGTACGCTGCTTTGGGTTATCTGCAAAAAATGGGCATTGGTATGATCTATAAACGTGAGATGGCTCTGGCAGATCGGTTTTATAATGGCGTAAAAGATATTTCCGGTGTAAACATTTATGGAGATTTTACAACGGAAAACAGAGTGGCAGTTGTCTCATTAAATATCAGGGATTTAGATTCCGGCAGTGTAAGCGACTGGCTCTGGGAAGATTATGAGATCGCAGTCCGTGCGGGGGCACATTGTGCGCCTATGATGCATGAGACGCTTGGAACAAAAGAGCAGGGGGCAGTAAGATTCAGCTTTTCCCATTTTAATACGGATGAGGAAGTGGATGCTGCGGTGCGAGCTGTGCGGGAGATTGCGGAGGAAGCATGACGGAAAGAGTCTGCATAATAAGCGGCAAAGAAAAGAGGATAGATATGAGTTTGGGAAAAAGAAAGCTTCATGAACAGGTGAGGCTGCGTATTTATGGAGATGAGCTTATATTCGGACCTGGCATTGCACAAATTATGGAACTTGTGGAGAAAACGGGATCTCTTTCTGAGGCGTGCCGTCAGATGCAGATGGCATATTCGAAAGGCTGGAGAATTGTAAAACGCGCTGAAAATGAACTTGGCTTTTCACTTATGACCGGAAATAGTGGTGGAAAAGGCGGCGGCAATATGACATTGACAGAACAGGGAAGGAATTTCCTGGAAAAGTATCAGGCGATGGATGCGGAGTTAAAGAAGGATGCACAGACGTTGTTTGAGAAATATTTCACAAATTAATTTATAGAAAATGTCAATAACTCTCATCCTTTCAGGCATAAAACAGAGTGCGCACAGATCACGGAGGTGTAAGACAGATATGGAACAAAATCAGGAAAAAATCATATTTTGCAAGGGTGGCGGATGCACTGCAAAGCTCGGTGCAGGCATTTTAAGCAGAGTGTTAGAGCGTTTGCCGAAAGGTCCGGCAGATGAGAATCTTCTGATCGGATATGACAGCAAGGATGATGCAGCAGTCTATCGTATTTCCGATGATACGGCAATCGTACAGACCCTTGACTTTTTCCCACCAATGGTGGATGATCCGTACACCTTTGGAAAAATTGCGGCGGCAAATGCGCTCAGTGATATCTATGCGATGGGCGGCGAAGTAAAGACAGCATTAAATATCGTATGTTTTCCGGAGAGTATGGATTTGAATATTTTAGGTGAGATCATGCGGGGCGGCTCCGAAAAAGTCATTGAGGCGGGAGGAACACTTGCAGGCGGTCATTCCATTGCCGATACAGATGTGAAGTATGGACTTTCTGTCATGGGAATTGTGCATCCGGACAAGATATATCCGAATAATCAGGGAAAACCGGGTGACAAACTGATCTTAACAAAGAAACTAGGAGTTGGAATTGTCTGTACGGCAAACCGTGTAAAAGAGGCATCTGATGCTGCAATGGAAGCTGCAATTGATTCCATGACAAGACTGAATAAATCTGCTTCACATATATGCCATACATATGATATCCACGCATGTACCGATGTGACTGGATTTGGTTTCTTAGGACATCTGCATGAAATGATGGATGGGAAGTTATCCTGCCGTATTTTTGCAGACCAGGTACCTGTGATAAAAGAGGCACTTGATTATGCAGATGAGTTTTTGCTGACGGCGGCAGGTCAGAAAAACCGGAATCATGTGGGTGAATCTGTTTCATTTGAAAATGTCACTTTTGCAATGGAAGAGGTTTTATTTGATCCACAGACTTCTGGCGGACTGCTGATTGCAGTGCCAGAGAAGCAGGCAGAGGCACTTTTAGCAGATCTAAAGAAGGAAGGGCATCCGGCTGCCATAGTTGGGGAGATCCTTCCAAAATCTGAAAAGGAAATTTATGTGTGTGGATAATTGGAAAATCTGCCTGACGATTCATTACATTAAGATATTTTATAATAATTCCGGACAAAATTTAAATAGTGATATTGGCTCCAACATCACGAAATAAGGTTAGCAGGGATGGAGATCATGAGAGAAAAGAAAAATTACAGAATCATCACATTTCATACCACATCAGCGGCAATGGCAATGGAAAAATATTGCAATGAGAATTCCATCAAAGGACGGCTGATCCCGGTTCCAAGAGAACTTTCTGCAGGGTGTGGACTGGCGTGGAGAATGGAACCGGGAGATTATGAAGGGTCCGGTAAAGAAATTGAAAAATCAGGAATTGAGATGGAACAGAGTGTAGAAATATATATCTAAATAAAAAAGTATCATTCTGTTGGAAAAGACAAAATGAGACTGGAAGCCTATGAAAAGGTAAATGGTATGAATATCGCAAATATTATGGGATGTGGTAATCAAAAAGGAAATCTTAGATCGACCAGACAGTATGAGTTTTCTGTTAATCTGCTGCCAAAGATTAAAGTAGAAACCGTTGTAACGGATGAACAGGCACCGGCGATCGTGGACGAGGTTGTAAAGGAGATTCAGACAGGAAACTTTGGCGATGGTAAGATTTTTATTTATGACGTAGAAGATGCGGTCAGAATCAGAACTGGTGAGCATGGTGGTGATGCACTATAAAATACGTCAGTATTGACTTGACAAAAATTATAAGTATGGTTATTCTTATAAAAGATAGCAATGTGTAAGCTGAATGAAAGATAGCCAATGTGGGTAGAGTCCCCACATTGGTTTTCTTTTTTCTTAATGATAATTGTCTGAAAGGCAGATGAGAAATATTGAAGAAACCATTCATTATAGTAAGAGGCGGTGGCGATCTTGCCACCGGAACCATCCACAGACTCTGGTCGGCAGGATTTCCGGTTCTGGTGCTTGAGACAGACCATCCGGCAGCAATCCGGCGTCAGGTAGCCATCTGTGAGGCTGTTTATGAGGGCAGCGCCACGGTAGAAGGCATGGAGGCTGTTTTGATCAAAGATGCTACAGAAGCAGAAAAAGTGATCGGCGCTGGAAAAGTTCCGTTACTGGTAGATCCGGACGGAGCAGCCATTGCAGCATTAAAGCCCGATGTGGTCGTTGATGCAATCCTTGCAAAGAAAAATCTCGGAACAACACGCAATATGGCAGCACTTACGGTAGGACTTGGTCCCGGATTTACTGCGGGGGAAGATGTGGATATCGTTATTGAGACAAAGCGAGGACATAATCTTGGCCGGATCATCCGTGAGGGATCAGCTATTCCCAATACCGGAATCCCAGGCAATATTGGCGGCTATGCGGCAGAGCGTGTGATTCATGCAGGCGCACCGGGTATTCTTTATAATGTGCATAAGATCGGCGATATTGTTGAACAGGGCGAGAAAATTGCGTATATCATCAATGAGGATGAAAATGCCAGATATTCCGTAACCGCCACGATCCCCGGTATTATCCGCGGACTGATCCGTGATGGATATCCGGTTACAAAAGGCTTTAAGATTGCAGATATCGATCCGCGCAAAAGCGAACTTTCGAACTGTTTTACCATTTCGGATAAAGCACGCTGTATTGCAGGCAGTGTGCTGGAAGTTGTCTGTGCTTTTGACACTGACAATTTATCATAAAAAGAAAGGAGCATATGCTTCATGAAACTGATAAAGACAGAAGATGCAGTCGGTCAGGTACTCTGCCACGATATCACACAGATCATTAAGGGTGTTACAAAAGATGCGGTTTTCCGCAAAGGGCATATCATCACAGAAGAAGATATTCCGGTGCTTTTAAGTGTTGGAAAGGATCATATTTACATCTGGGAAAAAGATGACACGATTCTCCATGAAAACGAGGCAGCGCAGATCCTTTATGAGATGTGCAAAAATGATCACATGCATCCATCGGATGTCAAAGAAGGTAAAATTGAACTGATCGCGGATTGCGACGGACTGTTAAAAGTTGATAAAGAAAAATTAAAAAAGGTGAACAGTTTCGGGGAAATGATGATCGCCAGCCGCCATGGAAATACACCGGTAAAAGCGGGAGACAGACTTGCTGGAACAAGGATCATCCCACTTGTGATCAAAAAAGAAAAGATGGAACGGGCAAGGCAGATTTGTGCAGATGCTCCTATTTTTACACTAAAGCCATTTCACAAGAAAAAAGCTGCGATCATCACGACGGGAAATGAAGTTTATCACGGAAGGATCGCAGATACTTTTACACCGGTCATCCGGGAAAAATTAGCAGAATATGATACGGAAGTCATTTTTCATGAGACTTTTGATGATGATAACGAAAAGATTACGGACGGCTGTCTTGCGGCAATCGAAGCAGGAGCAGATCTTGTGATCTGTACCGGGGGCATGAGTGTGGACCCGGATGATAAAACACCGCTTGCCATCAAAAATACCGGGGCAGAGATCATTTCTTACGGTGCACCGGTATTACCGGGAGCAATGTTTCTGCTTTCTTATTATAAAGAAAGCATTCCAATCCTTGGACTGCCGGGCTGTGTGATGTATGCTAAGCGTACGATTTTTGATCTGGTACTGCCGCGCATTATGGCAGATGACAAAGTGGCCGCAGAAGAACTTGCAGCACTTGGCGAGGGTGGACTCTGTTTAAACTGTGAACACTGTATTTTCCCGAACTGTGGATTTGGAAAAGGATGGTAGCAGTAGCATAAGCTACAGAGCAGATTTTGAAATGAGATTTATGGAAAGGCATGAGGAAGTATTTGAATGAAAGATCAGACAGGCAGAGAGATTGATTATATGAGAATTTCGATTACCGATCGCTGCAATCTGCGCTGTAAGTATTGTATGCCTGGCGATATAGAGACAACGGATATGGCGAATCTGCTGACATACGAGGAAATTGTAAAAGTGACAGAGACTGCCGTGTCACTTGGAATCCGGCATGTCCGTCTGACCGGTGGAGAGCCGTTAGTGCGCCGTGGCTGTGTAGAGCTGGTCAAAAAAATAAAAAATATATCCGGCATTGATACGGTTGGAATGACCACAAATGGGGTTCTGCTTGCAGAGTATGCAAGGACTTTGAAAGAAGCAGGACTTGATAGTGTAAATGTCAGCCTGGATACTTTAGATGAGACAGAATTTCAAAGACTGACGGGACGGAATGAATTAAAAGCAGTGTTAGCAGGAATCAGGGCGGCACAGGAAGCGGAAATTCCGGTAAAGATCAATACGGTTCATTATAAAAATCTGGACTGGAGAGCCGTTCTTGCTTACGCAGATGAAAGGCAGATACCGGTACGTTTTATTGAGATGATGCCGATCGGATATGGTGCATCTTATACCGGAAGATCCAATGAAGAACTGTTCCGGCAGATCGAGCGCATATATGGAAGTGCCTGTGCGATGAAACCGGATCGAAAAGTGGAATCTGAAAAAGCCGGAGAGCAGGAAGTTACAGTGAAGCTGCCATATAAAAACTATGGCGCAGGACCTGCAGTTTACTACCATTTTCCGGGATTAAATATGGATGTCGGTTTTATCAGTGCCATGCAACATAAATTCTGCAGATCCTGCAACCGCATCCGGCTCACTTCGGAAGGATATTTAAAACTATGCCTCTGTTATGAAAAAGGTGTTGATTTAAGAGCAGTCCTTCGAGATCCGGAAAAAGGACAGGCATTGCAGGAAGTGATGAAAAAGGCAATTTTGGAAAAACCGGTGGAACACTGTTTTGAACAGATTTCAGAAATGACCGAGCATAAAGCGATGGTACGCATTGGTGGATGAGTGAAACAAATGAAAATCATTAGAAAATGGAGCAGTCATATATGGGAATCATAAGAGGAATTTGTATCAGTAAAGAAAGAGGAACGGAAAAGCATGAAGTGCCTGAGGCTGAGTTTATCAGGGACTGGGGCATTCAGGGTGATGCGCATGCAGGAAAATGGCACAGACAGGTCAGTCTGCTGTCCTTTGAAAAAATAGAAGAATTTCGTGCAAAAGGCGCGGATGTAGCGTTTGGAGCATTTGGCGAAAACCTGATCGTGGAGGGATTTGATTTTAAAAATCTTCCGGTCGGTACGCGGTTTCGCTGCGGGGATGTGCTGCTTGAGATGACACAAATCGGAAAAGAGTGTCATTCACATTGCCAGATTTATCAGCGGATGGGAGAATGTATCATGCCGCATGAAGGTGTTTTTGCTGTTGTTTTAGAAGGGGGCATCATTCATGTCGGGGATGAACTTATGATAGAATCAGTGTAACACATCCGGAACAGATCAATGAAAAGAGCGCAGAAATGGAGATTGTTATGAGAGAAATTGTGGAAGTTCTTAAGAAAAGAATCAATGAAAAGAAAAATAGTATGCTCATCACGGTGGTTGCAGGACACGGTTCCATACCGAGGAAAGCCGGTGCATATATGGTAGTCGGCGAGGATGGCAGAATAGCCGGAACGATCGGTGGCGGTAATCTGGAATATCAGGCAATTTTGCTGGGACAAAAGCTTCTCGCCGAAAAGAAGAATTATCTGCATGAGTATAATCTGGGGCAGGAAAAATCAGCAGAACTTGGAATGGCATGCGGTGGAAATGCGACTGTCTTATTTTACTATGTGGACGCGGTGGAAGATGCTGCATGGATCGGACGGATGGACGAGGCAGAAGAAAAAAGAAAACCATTCTGGATCCTTATGCCGTTAGAGGAAGGAAAGGTAAAAATACTGCCGGAGTTTCAGACATCTGCACATCAGTCGGTGACAGAAGTTGATGGAGCGCGTTTCTATGCAGAACAATTCTCCTATGATGGAAAAGTTTATATTTTTGGAGGCGGACATTTAGCACAGGAACTTGTCCCGGTGCTGTCACATCTGGGGTTCCGCTGTATTGTTTCGGATGACAGGGAAGAATTTACAAAACCGGAACTGTTTCCGGGAGCGGAAGAGATACGTCTGATCGATTTTGGAAAACTGGAAGAGACATTTACGATTCATCCGGAAGACTACATTGTGGTCGTCACAAGAGGACATCTCTGCGATACGGATGCAGAGCGTTTTGGACTGCAGACTTCTGCCGGATATATCGGTGTTGTGGGAAGCAGGAAAAAAACAAAATTTGTTTATGATAAGTTGCTTGCAGAAGGATTTACCAAGGAGCAGCTTGCACGCGTGACAGCACCGATCGGAATTGAGATCGGAAGTGAGACTCCGGCGGAGATCGCGATCAGCATTGCGGCACAGCTGATCGAAGTACGTGCGAGAAAAAATCATCATAAAATTAATTTTTAAAAGAAATGGTATAGAAAAAGGAGTTATATGGAGCTGATTTAAGAAGCTGCTTTTTTAGAGCTTTTTAAAATAAAAAAAAGAGGAAAAACAAATGAAACAAAAATGTGTGTGTGTATTACTTTCTGCAGCTATGGCAATGACAATGTTTGCCGGATGTGGAAACAACAAGGATCAGGCGGCAGGTGAAACCGAAGCTGCAGCAGCAGAGCCGTTTGAAGCAACAACGGTAACTGTATTTGCTGCAAAGAGTTTAAATATGGTTATGGAAGAGCTGATCGCAGAGTATAACAAAACACAGCCGAACGTATCGATCGTGGGAAGTTATGACAGTTCAGGAACCCTGATGACACAGATCGAAGAGGGAGCAGCCTGTGATGTATTTTTTTCCGCAGCACAAAAACAGATGGATCAGCTTCAGGATCAGGACGGACTGGTTATCGACGGAACCAGACATAACGTTGTAAACAATCAGGTTTGTGTCGTTACATACAAAGGCAGCGGCACGACGGTAACCGGACTTTCCGATATCGAAAATGCAAAAAGCATTGCACTTGCCGATGGTTCTGTTCCGGTTGGAAAATATACCAGACAGGCAATGGTAAATGCGGGTATGTTAGACAAAGTGGACGATGTTTCACAGATTACGACAACAGAAATCCAGAATGCACTTGGTGGTGTGGATATCAATGAGTGTGCCAATGTAGGAGCCGTAACATCTGCAGTTGCAGAAGGTTCTAATGAAGTCGGAACCGTATATTATTCAGATACTTACGGTTTTGAAGACCGTCTGGAAATCCTAGAAAAAATTTCGTATGACCTTACCGGAAATGTTATTTATCCGGTGGCACAGATTGTAAATAACGAAGCAGATGAGTTAGAGCAGAGTGCAGCAGAGGACTTTATCAATTTCCTGGTTTCGGATGATGCAAAAACAATTTTCCAGAAATACTACTTTGATGCGGATGTTGAATAAAAGGTAAAAATGAAAACAGGAGGCAGTTATGAGTCAGTTGACAGCATATTTAAGTGGACTCGACTGGAGCCCGCTTCTGATATCAGTTAAAACCGGAATTGTAGCAACCATTATTTCATTTTTTTTAGGCATCTATGCAGCACGAAAAGTAGTGAAAGCAGGACCGCGCATAAAGGCAGTGGCAGATGGAATTCTGACACTGCCAATGGTGCTGCCACCGACGGTGGCAGGCTTTTTTCTGCTGTTATTGTTCAGCCTGAGGAGACCGTTTGGAGCATATCTTTATGATACGTTTCATTTCAAAGTGGTACAGACCTGGCTTGGCTGTATTTTAGCGGCAACCGTGATCGCATTTCCACTCATGTACCGGAATGCCAGAGCTGCGTTTGAACAGATTGATGTAAATCTGATTTATGCGGCGCGGACACTTGGGATGCCTGAGATCAAAATTTTCTGGAAAGTGGTGGTTCCTGCGGCGGGGCCGGGTATTGCATCCGGAACAGTTTTAACCTTTGCAAGGGCACTTGGTGAGTACGGTGCGACCTCAATGCTTGCAGGAAATATTCCGAAAAAAACAAGTACAATCTCACAGAAAATTGCGATGGTCATCCAGGACGGAGACTATGCGACAGCGGGATTCTGGGTGGTCGTGATATTGATCATTGCATTTTTGGTCATATTTTTGTTAAATATCATCACGGTAAAGAGTATAAAACATGTGAGCAGGTGGTAGCATGAAAAGTACTTCTAATCACTCAGAGCAGAGGCTCTTTCGTGAAGAAGTACTAAGTTTCATGCAGGAAAGGCACTTCTAATCACTCAGAGCAGAGGCTCTTTCGTGAAGAAGTACTAAGTTTCATGCGGAAAAACGCAGGTGTTTTTCATGTGATCGATGGAGAGTATAGGCAAGTGCATTATTTTAAATGGAGATTGGAATGAGTCTGAAAGTAAATATAAAAAAGAAGTTTGGCAGCTTTTGTTTAGACGTCGCGTTCGAGACAGAGCGTGGCGTATTTGCGATTCTTGGGGCATCCGGATGTGGAAAGAGTATGACACTAAAGTGTATAGCCGGAATTGAGACACCGGACGAGGGACGGATCGAATTAAACGGCAGGGTATTATTTGATTCTGCAAAAAAGATCAATCTTACGCCACAGAAACGTCGTGTCGGCTATATGTTTCAGGATTATGCCCTGTTTCCCAATATGACAGTGGAACAGAATATCAAAGCTGGTATGGGAAAATGTCCGGATGAAGAGAAAGTAAAGTCTTATATCAGACGTTTCCGCTTAGAAGGACTTGAAAAACATTACCCCACGCAGCTTTCCGGTGGACAGAAACAGCGTGTCGCGATGGCGCGGATGATCGCTTCAGAGCCGGATATTCTGCTTTTGGATGAACCGTTTTCTGCGCTTGACAGTTATCTCAAGTGGGAGTTAGAGCAGGAAATGCGTGATATGTTAGCAGAGGTGGAAAAGCCGGTACTTTTTGTATCGCACAATCGTGATGAGGTTTATCGTCTGTGTAATATGGTAAGCTGTATCGATCATGGAAAAATGGAAGTCATTGAGGAGACAAAAGAGTTTTTCCATAATCCGAAAACAAAGACAGCGGCTGTGTTATCCGGATGTAAGAACATTTCTGCAGTGGAAATTGTGGATAATAGTCATATAAAAGCGGTGGACTGGGGGATAACTCTGTGCGTTCCGGAAATTCCAAAGGACACAAAAGCGGTTGGTATCCGGGCACATTCGTTTTATCCTGTGGATGCAGAGCCTGTTCAGGATATGAATATTTTAAGGATAGAGGAATACCGCATCATTGAGGATACGTTTGAGTGGAATATTTCATTCCGCCCATCGAAAGAGAGTGGATGGCTTCAGTGGAAAATAGCAAAAACAGAGCAGGAAGATTCGCCAGGACCAATCCCTTCTGGTCTGGCAGTGGATGCAAAAGATATTTTATTGTTGAGGGATAATGCCTATGAATAACCGACAACTGACCATTTTCCGTACAGTGTGTGAAGAAGGAAGCATGACAAAGGCAGCCGAAAAACTTTATATGACACAGCCCGCAGTCAGCCAGACCATCAAGGAGTTAGAGCAGGAGAGCGGTGTCTGCTTTTTAGAGCGTTATAACCGCAAAGTAGTACCGACGGAGAGCGGCAGGCTGCTCTATCAGTATGCGTGTCACATCCTTGGACTGTATCATGATTTAGAACAGCATCTGAAAGAAACGGAAGGTGTGCGGACGATCCGTATCGGTGCAAACCTTTCGGTTGGCGTAAAAATGCTGCGTGGATTTATCCGTACATTTGAAAAAAAATATCCGGACATTCGTGTGAAAGTGACTGTCAGTGGATCGGTAAAGCTGATGGAACTTTTAAGAACGCATCAGATCGATCTGGGTATCATGGAAGATCTGCCTGGTGAGACGGACTATATACAGGAGCCGTTTGCAAAGGACAGGACTCTTGTTGTTGCAGCACCCGGTCATCCGTTGGCGGGCATGGAGCATGTCAGGTTCGAGGATCTGAAAAAAGAAAATTTTCTTTTGCGGGAAAAGGGAGCCGGTGTACGTGACCGGTTTGAAGCTATTTTAAGGACAAAAGACTGCGTAATCGAACCTTTATGGGAGAGCCGGAGCACAAAAGTACTCGTACAGGCGGTGGAAGATGGATTTGGTATTTCGGTACTGCCATATTTTCTGATCGAGGAATATTTAAAGGCTGGCCGTCTGGTGGAAATAAAAGTAGAAGATATTTGTCTTGAAAGAAACTTAAATCTGGTATATCATCCACATAAGGTTTGGAATGATCCACTGCGTGATTTTATGGATATTGTACGTCAATATGGGAATGATGAGAGGTAGAGTAAAATTTCCTATTACATAAAAAAAGAACAGGATTTCTACGGTGGAAATACTGTTCTTTTCTATGCTATAAATGTGTGTGTGTATATAGCAATTAAAATGTATCATGAATTTGATATAACTTCAAATAGGATAAAATTATAGAAAACATAAGTAAATACTTATGAGAACGGAGATAAGATATGAACCTGTTAGATATCATCGGACCTGTAATGGTCGGCCCGTCCAGTTCGCATACGGCGGGAGCCGTCAGAATCGGGAGAGTCAGCCGTAAACTGCTGGCGGAAGAAGTAAAAGAAGCAAAAATATACTTTCATGGTTCGTTCCTTGCGACGGGCAAGGGACACGGCACAGATAAGGCGCTGATTGCCGGATTATTAGGAATGCAGGTGGATGATCCGGCAATACCGGACAGTTTCAGGATTGCGGAGAAGAGAGGAATGAGATTTTCCCTGGAGGGGATCGACCTCGGTGATGTTCATCCAAATTCGGTGAAAATGAATCTGACAGGTATTTCCGGGCGTACACTTGAAGTGATTGCAGCTTCGATCGGAGGCGGGCGGATACAGATCTGCGAGCTTGACGGGATCACTGCCAATTTCAGTGGCGATTATCCGACACTGATCGTGCATAATATCGACCAGCCGGGACATGTTACCGAGGTAACATCCATGCTTGCCCATAAAGGCGTCAATATTGCCACAATGCAGCTTTACCGGAAAAGCAGAGGCGGCAATGCTGTCATGGTCATAGAGTGTGACCAGGAAGTGCCGAAAGAATCACTTGCATGGTTAGAGCACTTAGAGGGTATATTAAAGGTAACGTATTGCAGTCTGGTGGAAGAGTAGAGATTAATACACCTTTTGATACATTAATCAAAATATATCATAGAAAGTTGGAAGTAGTGTGAAAAATAACATTTTTCACACGCAGGAATGGAGATTTTTATGTATGGATCATTACAGGAATTATGTGAATTAGAAGAAGCATCCGGGAAACCATTTTGGAAGATCGTGCAGGAGGACGACTGCAGGGAGCAGGGGATCACGGAGGAAGTATCATTTGAGCAGATGCGCGCGATGTATCAGGCGATGAAAGATGCGGATGCGCGTTATGATGAAAAATTAAAATCCGAGAGCGGACTTGTCGGTACGGAAGGCAAAAAGATGATGGAGGCGAGGGCAGAGGGAACTTTGCTCTGTGGAGATTTTATCGGGAAAGTCATGGAGAAGGCATTAAAGACCAGTGAGTCAAATGCATGCATGAAGCGTATTGTCGCGGCACCGACTGCCGGTTCGTGCGGAGTTGTGCCGGCGGTATTTTTGAGTCTGCAGGAAGAAAAAGGCTATTCTGAGGAAAAAATGGTGGAAGCACTGTTTGTAGCAGCCGGGATCGGCGGAGTGATCGCAGAGCGTGCTTTTCTGGCAGGTGCAGCGGGAGGCTGTCAGGCAGAGATCGGTTCTGCGTCTGCGATGGCAGCGGGCGGAGTTGTGCATTTATCAGGCGGCAGTGCAAAAGAGATCGCAAATGCAGCGGCACTGGCTTTAAAAAATCTGTTGGGACTTGCCTGTGATCCGGTTGCCGGTCTGGTGGAGGTGCCGTGCGTGAAACGAAATGTGATGGGCGCAGTCAATGCACTGACATCGGCGGATCTGACGAGTGCGGGAATCTTCAGCAAGATTCCGCCGGATGAGGTGATCGATGCGATGCGGAGTATCGGAAGAAGCATGTCCGAGGATATCCGTGAAACAGGAAAAGGCGGACTTGCGGGAACACCGACCGGAGTGGAGATCCGTGAGCGGATGGCCGGGGGCAGAACGCAGGAAGCATGATGCCGTAGATGGAAAAAATGAGATAAATCGGTTTTGGTTATTTGACAAGGCAACACACATGACTGACCTGTTTGACAGGTGGGTTGTGATGGTGTTGCTTTTTTTGCGTTATAGAAATTTTCTAAATTTTATGAATAAATTTGTTGACAATATCGTAATATAGTGCTATGGTTAGTTACACAAGTAATGAACCACATAACAAACCAACCACATAATGCCAACGGAATCTTATCAGGAATGAAATTGAAAGAAAGGAGCCACCATGCATGAATGAAATCTTAACGCAGGAGAAATCCATTTATCTGCAGATCGCAGAAATGATCGAAACAGATATTTTGAGGGATATTCTTCTGGAGGAAGAGCGTGTGCCGAGTACCAATGAGCTGGCAAAGTTATATGCGATCAACCCGGCGACTGCGGCGAAAGGCGTGAATATATTGGTAGATGAAGGAATCTTATATAAGAAAAGGGGAATCGGCATGTTTGTAGCAGAAGGGGCAAAAGAAAACATTTTAAACCGCAGGCGGAACGAATTTTTTGATCACTATGTCAAAAAATTGTTAGAGGAAGCGGCAAGCATTGGACTTGATAAAAATGAGGTCATTAAACTGATCCAGTCAGCAGATCAATAAGGGGGAAGATAAAATGGAAAATAAGATGGAAGCAATCATCTGCAGCAATGTCAATAAGAGTTATGGGAAAAAAGAAGTTTTAAAAAATATAGATTTCACACTGGAAAAAGGAAAGATCTATGGTCTGATCGGAAGAAACGGTGCTGGAAAAACAACATTATTATCGATTTTATCCGCACAGAATCCGGCGACGGAGGGAAATGTGACCTGGAACGGCGAAAAGATATGGGAAAACAGAAAAGCATTAGATCATATCTGTTTCTCCAGAGAACTTTCAACCAACCTGTATGGAAGTGGTGTCAGTTCATTAAAAGTAAAAGAGTATTTAAAAAATGCATCTTACTATTATCCGAACTGGGATCAGAAAATGGCAGATGAGCTGATTGAAAAATTTGAGCTGAATACGAAACAGCGTATCAACAAAATGTCGAAGGGTATGCTTTCCATGGTAACGATCATTGTGGCGCTTGCCAGCAAAGCGGATTTTACTTTTTTAGATGAGCCGGTAGCGGGGTTAGATGTCGTGATGCGCGAGTACTTTTACCATAAACTGATGGAAGAATACACCGAAACAGGCCGTACCTTTGTGATCTCCACACACATTATCGAGGAGGCAGCGGATCTGATGGAGGAGGTCATCATGATCAAGGATGGCAGCCTTTTACTGAAAGAAAATACACAGGATCTGCTAGAGAGAAGTTATCATGTCAGCGGACTTGCGGAAGTGGTAGATCAGGCAGCGGAAGGTTATGAGAAACACCACGAGGAAAAAATGGGACGCAGCAAGAGCGTGACGATCCTTTTAAAAGAAGGCCAGGAGCTGCCAAAGGGCTATGATGTGACGATCCAGCCGATCAGCCTGGAAAAATTATTTGTTTCACTGTGCGGATTAGATGACTAGGAAATAGCGGGAGGAATGGAAAATGGAACAGTCTAAAATGATAATAAAAAGGAACCTGCTTTTCTGGGGAAAATATGGAATACAGATGACAGCCATCCTGATTGGATTTGTTTTGCTGTACGGTTTGTTTTTCAGTATGGGTGAGAGTGCTGACAGTGGATTCTGGCAGAGCGCTAATTTCTTTGCGGTCCTGATCGGCATCATGTTTAACTATATTGGACCGATCAGTTATGGAGGAGCCTATATTCCGATGGTGCTTTCATTTGGATCAGGCAGAAAGGAAGCTGCATGGGGTGCGCAGCTGTTATATGCGGGCTATGCGGTGACTGCATATCTGTTTATCCTTTTTACGGGATATATGTCCGCAGGCAGAATGGATGGATTTAAGAATATACTGATCGCGGAAGCATTTGTTTTGTGTATTGCATTCGGTCAGATCTGCGCTGTTCTGCAGATGCGTTATGGAAAAAAGGGAATAGCAGTCGGCATCATTGTGACAGTTGCAGTTGTGATGGGTATTGGTGCAGGTTTTATTATGGGCAGCGATCTGGCGGATACGCTGACTGCATGGTTTCAGGGACAGTCCGGCAGTGTCATTTCGATGGGACTTTTGATCGGTGCAGTAGTAGCAGCTGCGCTGTATGCGGTCAGTCTGGTCATGATGCTTCGCGTTGTATCGAAGTATGAAGTCCGGGTATAAAACAGAGTATTTTGTGTAGAAGACTGGGACGACAGAGCAACGGGAGTATTTTATACACAAAATGAAAACCGTATGAAAGGGGTAGCGTGGGAATGACAGGTAATTTTTTGATACAGTGTAAGACAAGAAAAATGGAAGTGCTGCAGTTCCTTGCAGTTGCATTTGGCAGCTATGTATTTGGAATCATTGTTATGATGATCATCCGGGCAAATACCATGGAAGAAAATGAGTGTGTCACTCTTGGAATGTTGATCGCGATGGCAGCACTGGTATTTGTGCATTTCTTTGGTATCATATTTTCTTTTGTCGGGGAATTTAATATGGCAATTTCCATGGGAGCGACAAGAAGAGCATATGTGGGAAGTTATGCATTGTTTAATATGGCAGAACTGGCAGGATTAGAACTGTTACTGTTCGTGCTTGGGAAGATAGAATCCGCCCTGATGCGCGTGATTTATCCGCAGTGCGAAGTGATACTTGACCTCACACAGTATTTTCAGTGGAAATATCTTCTGGCAGTGATTGTGGGAATGACGATCGTTGAACTGTTTTTAGGGGCTGTAACCCTGCGGTTTGGAATGAAAGCATTCTGGGCAATCTGGGCGATCTGGATGTTTGTCACACTTGTGCCGGCGAAATTAATTGAAAATGAAGCACTGGCAGCAAAGATGCATCAGTTTGGCATGCAGATCGGATTCGGAAATATCGTGCAGTATCTGGTTGTCGTTGGAGTCATAGCTGCAGTCATTATGGCAGTGCTGGGGTGGAATTTTCTGAAAAAACAGAGTGTAACGGTGTGAGAATGTCAGAACTGGAAAGATAACAGAATGGGTGAAATGCCGGTGTGAAAAATAGAAAGCAACAGTATAGGGAATGCCAGAGATGGAAAGATAGCAAAAAGCTGGACTGTGTGAAAAAATGAGTATAAAAAAGAAAAGGCAGAGCCGGGGATGAAGCGGTTCTGCCTTTTCTTTATGCATAATTTATGCATGCATAGATTATGTGCAATTAGTATTTGTTGCTGCGTCTCCAGATGTGCATCTTTTCAGCCTCTTTGATCAGCTCGTCACGGAAATCCGGGTGAGCGATGGAGATTAATGCCTCTGCTTTCTGCCATGCGGAAAGTCCTTTGACATTGACTTTACCGTACTCAGTTACAACATAGTGTGTGTTGGCACGGGTATCGGTTACGATGGAACCGTTTGCCAATGTCGGGCGGATTCTTGACTGCACCTGTCCGTCTTTGGTCTTAAAGGTAGAGGACAGACAGATAAAGCTCTTGCCGCCTTTTGACAGGTAAGCACCTAAAACGAAGTCTAACTGTCCACCGGCACCACTGATCTGCTTGATACCTGCTGACTCTGCATTGACCTGACCATAGAGGTCGATATCAACGGCGTTGTTGATGGAAATAAAGTTATCGAGTGCAGAGATCGAACGGATATCGTTGGTGTAATCAACCGGAGCACTCATCAACTCTGGGTTGTCGTCTAAGTAATCGTACATTTTTTTGGTACCTGCACCGAAAGCGTAGGTCTGACGGTAACGGTCGATATTTTTCTTTGCACCGGTGATCTTTCCTGCTTTTGCGATGTCAACAAATGCATCTACATACATCTCTGTGTGGACACCGAGGTCTTTTAAGTCAGACTCTGCAATCAGGGAACCGACAGCGTTTGGCATACCGCCGATACCAAGCTGTAAGCATGCACCGTTCGGGATCTCGTCTACGATCAGTTTTGCAACCGTTTTGTCGATATCTGTTGCAGGACCGCCGGCACCAAGCTCGCCGATCGGAGGATTCGAACCCTCTACGATATAGGTAACATCGGAAATGTGAATTCCGCATTCTGTTCCGCCAAGGCAGCGCGGCATATTTTCATTTACCTCTACGATGATGTGTTTTGCAGTCTGACACATAGCACCGAGATGGGAGGCACTTGGTCCGAAATTGAAATATCCGTGGGAATCCATCGGTGCTACCTGGAACATTGCTACATCATCCGGGCAGTCAAGCTCGCGGTAGTAACGTGGCAGTTCGGAGTAACGGATCGGTGAATAGAAAGCGCATCCGCGGCTGATCATTTTACGCTCGATACCGGACATATGCCATGAGTTCCATGTAAAATGCTCTCCGGCATCCTCACGTGCGAAAGTTGCTAACGGTTTTAAAAGGATACCACCGCGCAGGTTTACGTTTGTCAACTCATCGGTACGTTTTGCCAGCGCCTGATCAAGGGCATCTACGGTGTTTGTACACCAGCCGAAATCAACCCAGTCACCGGATTTGATCAATTTTACCGCCTCGTCGGCAGATACAAGTTTCTGTTTGTATTCCTGTGAATAATCCATCACAAATACCTCCTCATAATTGTTAAAAATCATGATATAAAAAGATTGTTAAAAAATTACCATAGTCTTATCCTAACACTTTATGGAGGGTTTGACAAGATATCTTATATTTATGAAAGAAATTCAATTATTGAATATTACCATTTTTGTCACAAGAAATAGTAATCGTTGAGGTATGTTTGACAGTAGATTTTTTTTTGTTTAGAGTAAAATTTCCGGTTGCTATATAATCCTTTTTACGAGCTGTAGCTGATGAAAAATACCAAGCATTATTTGATGTTGAGGTTGAATAATTAGTTTTTGTACAAGAAGAAGTACGTCCATTATAAGTAAATGTGGCGGATAATGTGTAAGATGCAAGTGTTTTTCCAGCTTTATTTTTTATTGTATTAGTACGTTGAACAGACTTATTCTTAGAAACAGATCGATCATTTGATAATGGAGAATTAAGAAAATAGATAGTTGTGGTGGATTCGATAAAAAAATTGTCATCTTCGTAAATGATATAATTTTGAGATATTTCTTTCGGTATAAGGGAAGCTTTTAAGTTGACAGGAAACATGATTGTAATCAAGACAATTAGAGTTGTAATAATGATTTTTTTTGGCATAAAGATATCCTTTCTATTAAATATACTAATTAAATTGTTCGGTATCTAAAATTTCTGTACTATAAGAAATTTCAGTATCATTATAAATATATGTAACTTGATCAATATAAATTGGAGTAGTAGCTGCAAGATAGTTAAAATAAGTAATTATAGTAGCAGTACATATAATAAGTAATATTATTGATATAAGAAATATTTTTTTCCTCTTTTTTAAAGATTCTGAAAATGTTTCTTCTGGCATTTCATTCATAAAAGAAATGGCGGTATCAAGAGGTGTACCAAATTCATTTGTAAGATTTGAATAATCCGAATAGGGATTTTCGTTTATATAATTAATCAGGTTTTGTTTTATTGAATGCAGAATTTTTTTTTGATTTGGATAATTGATAGGAAGAGCATGGCGAAGTTCCCGCATATATTTTCGAACGAAATCAGCCTGTCTTTTCTTCATAAGTTTCTCCTTCTTTTGAAGTTAATAAAAATTGAATTAAATTAACATATTGTTGAAAAGATGTTTGCAAGTTATCTAAGTACATAAGACCGTTGTCTTCCAGATGGTAATAAATGCGTGTTTGGCGTCTGCCGACTTTTTTTTCAAAGAATGAAATATAGCCACTATCATTTAAACGATAAAGAATCGGATACATAGAACCTTCTAAAATAGTATATAATCCAGAACTTCTTTTTTTTAATTCCTGTGAAAGTTGATAACCGTACATATCCTGTTCTTTTAATAAATTTAGGAGCAACATTTCAATTGTTGCCTTTTTAAGTGTGGTTTCAAGATTTAATTTCTTTTTTTCCATATATACCCTCTTTATTAAATATAATAAACAAGATGCATTTAAAAATCAATACATAGAATAACAATATAATGTTGACAAATGTATAATGTATTGTTACTATATGTATAAATTTTATTGCGCAAAAAATTTATTTGTTTTAAGTAAAAAACTTTAGGAGGATAAGTATAATGAAGGATAGTTATAAATGTTATGAAAAAGTATTGATTGTAATTGTAACTGCAATTGTTTTATGTTTCAGTGTGCATGTGAGAGCTTCTGGTGTAGGAAATAAAGAGAGTGCACAGGAAATAGTGAATGAGTATTTTTCTTTAATTGGAAATGATTGGGATAAATTTGCTGAATTATATACAAATGAACAAATCAATTCTTTTAAGAATTTTCTTGAAAATGAAAAAAATATTAGGGAATATGTTGGGGTACTTAATGTAAGAAAAGCAAAATTGATAGAAAGTATTGAAATAAAATATGATGATGTAAAGGATATGATTGATGAAGATTATACAGGAAAGAAAATTAAAATTTTTGCTGTAGGTGCAGATTATGATGTTTATGAAGATACAAAATATTTTTCAGAAGGAATTATTTATAATTTTTTGATATTAGAGGAACAAAACGGTCAATGGCGTGTTAATACTTTAATGCAAATTGCTGACCCAAGTTTATTAAAGATGAAGGGATACCACTTTCAGAGTGATTATAATATAACAGAGAATATTATGGAGGCAAGAGAAAATGGTTATTTGGTTAATGGAAAAGGAAAAGTTTTTTCAGATATAAATGAAAAGGAAATAGATGGAAGTTTAGTAGATGAATATGCTATTTTAAATAAAAGAACAGTTCCTACAGATGATACAACAATATCGTATGGTACCTATAAAAATGGTGTATATCAGAATCGAAAGTCTATAAAATTTCATGACTACTGTAAAGGTGTTTCTGCTGGAGAAGTACGAGGAAAGTCATTTGATGGTACAGCGAGAAAGGCAGTAGATATTGCTATAAAAACATATACATGGCATTACAAAATTGTCCCCATTGATCCTACCCATTCTGTGGATATAAAAAATACCATGCAGTCATATAAACCTGAAAAAATTAGCGAGAATAAAAAAGTAACTTCCGATTACAATGCAGTAAAAAATATTTGGATGGAAAGCTATAAAGGAAATATATTTGCGGCAGGATATGGAGCAGGGGATTATAATTCTAGTGGAAAAAATGGAGGAAGATTGATGCAAAATGGATGTAGATATCTTGTTGATAAAAAGAAATATAGTTTTTATCAATGCTTGCATTATTACTATGATTATAGTATAGATGGATCAACAGGCGGTCCGTTACGTTTTTTTGATAATAATAAGATTGATTTGGGGAAATAAAATATGAAAAGATACAATGTTGTTTTAATTTTATGTATATTATTATTTTTTTGTAGTTGTGGGGAAAAAAATGAGGATATACAAGGAAACAATGGTACATTATCTATTTTTATAGAAGATTATGAATTGCAGATACCGTGTGACTGGATGATCAAGAGTGTGTATTCTTATCAGAAAGCGGATCAGCCAGTATTACAGGTCGATGTACTGGATTTTGATGAAGAACAGCTCAAACAGGAATATGGATACCAGTCCAAAGAAGAATGTCTGGTGCATTTTATGCCAAACGGTGTATATGAGCAGGAGCGGAAAGAAGCAGAGGCAGCAGATCACTTAAAAGGATGGCAGTTAAAATGCACGGCAGACCGTTATTCCGAAGAAGAAGGTGCGTTCGTTGTTTCCGATGAACCGGTGTATCTGGACTTTTTGGTTGACGATGAAAAGGAGAAACTTTATCTTTTTTATTTTATGAACGATATGGCAGAAGAGAGCGAAATCACTTCCTTTTTACAGAATATGAAAGAAAATGGAGCACAGGAATCAGAGGATGGAATGTATCGCTGGATGATTGAAGATTAAGATATGGAAATAACCGAAAAACGCTGTGTCTGCGTCATTTATAAATGAAGGCAGATGCAGCGTTTTTCGTGTATGAAAATGGATGTATATTTTATCGTCCGGGATAAAAATCTAGTTCTCTACCGGCATCGTCCAGCTCTGCGACTCACGGCGGTATTTTTCCAACGCTTCCTCATAGCTTGAAACCAGCATGGTATCGGAAGGAATATTCGATTTGGCTTCGGCGAGGAGCAGTTCATAACATTCAACTAACCCGTACAGAGGGAGATCGCCGCTGGTGTGGACATCTAAGATGCTCTCCGTCTCGTAGGCGGCATTGTAAAACCAGATAACAGCCTCATTTAAATCTTTCTGCGCGAGAAAATAGGTACCAAGCTCATAGCAGATCTCGGAACATGGAGTGGTCAGCATATCCTTCATCGTCAGCTTGAAAAATTCATTTTTGTTGTCCTCTAAGCGGTACACATGCGCGAGTACGCAGGAGGCTTCTTTCATGGCATCATCGGAGAGGTCATGTTCTAAGATATACTGGAAAATCGGTTTCGCATCCTGAAAGTCTTTTGTGTCACCGGTCTTTAACAGCTCTTTGGCATACATCGTGCGGATCTTCGGAGAGAGTTCGTGACCGCTCTGGAAGTTTTTGATAAATATGGAAAAATCACGTTTGCTGTGAAAATTCTGCGGTTTATGTAAAATCTCAACGTCGCTGTCGAAGATCACAGGAGTCAGGCGGACTGTCTCGTGCACCGGATCGACCCAGGTAAAGGTGCGCAGACGCTTGAACAGCTTCGGACGGTATTCTTTTTTGGCATTTAAAACAGTGTCGAAATCGGCATCTGTCACATATTTCATCTGAACGATCTCAATTTCCGGCAGCAGTGCATTTTTGAGCCGCAGAAAACGCTCATGGTTAAAATCGTCTAAAACCTCGTCCGCATCGGCGGTATAGATGTAATCCATATTTGCCTTGGAAAATGAAAAATTTCTTGCCGCGGAAAAATCGCTCGTCCATTTAAAATCATAGACCTGACTGGTATATTTTGCAGCGATCTCCTTTGTGTGGTCCGTGGAACCGGTATCCACGATAATGATCTCATCCATCAGATCTGCAATCGAGTCGAGACATCGTGCGAGAACCGCCTCCTCATTTTTTACGATCATGCATAAACTTATCGTAGCCATGGAAAATCCCCCTGTTGTGTATATTTTTAAGACTGAATTTGTCAATATATTTTTGTATTTATTATATCGGACATGACAGGCAGTTACAAGAAACAGTTTTTGTGTAAAAAATATTTTATAGGCAGTATGGAATGTGCTACAATGGGTAAATGCAAAAATCAGGAAATGAGGAAAACAAATGAAATTAAATGAACAATGGATGCAGAAAACCATTGTGGTGTGGATCGGTGCGCTGCTTTGCTGTGCGTTGTGGCATTGGTGCTGGTCTGCGTGGGAATTTATATTGTAAATTACGGAAAAGAAAAAGCGTGAGAAAGGTGGATGAAAAATGAGTGCAGTTGTGACATTAAAAAAGGGCGAGGGAAGAACGATCAAAGCAGGCGGTGCCTGGATTTTTGATAATGAGATCGATACGGTCATGGGAAGTTTTGAAAACGGAGAGATCGTGGTCGTGCATGATTTTGACGGCTATCCGATGGGCAAAGGATTTATCAATACCAATTCAAAAATCCGCATCCGTATGCTGACAAGACATGTGGACCAGGAGATCGACCGCACATTTTTACAGATGCGCGTGAAAAATGCCTGGGAATACCGCAAAACAACGGTCGATACATCATCCTGCCGTGTAATCTTCGGGGAAGCAGATTTCCTGCCGGGACTTGTCATTGATAAATATGAGGACGTACTTGTGGTAGAGTGCTTAGCACTTGGCATGGAGCAGTTTAAGGAGACGATCGTTTCCTTATTAAAGGAAGAACTTGGAAAAGACGGTATCAAAGTGCGTGGCGTTTATGAGAGAAGCGATGCCAATGAGCGCACCAAAGAGGGACTTCCAAAGGTAAAAGGATTTATCGGCGAGGAATTTGACACTAACGTCGAGATTACAGAAAACGGTGTCCGTTATCTGGTTGATGTCGTAAACGGACAGAAAACCGGATTTTTCTTAGATCAGAAATACAACCGACTTGCCATGCAGCGCATATGTAAAGGGAAAAAGGTGTTAGACTGCTTTACCCATATGGGCACATTTGCCTTAAATGCAGGACTTGCAGGAGCAGCGGATGTCACAGGGCTTGATATTTCCGAGTATGCAGTGGGGCAGGCGAATGAAAATGCACGCAGAAACGGCTTACAGGATACCGTTCATTTCCGCTGCGCAAACGTTCTTGATGAATTGCCGAAATTAGCACAGGACGGTGAACAGTATGATGTTGTCATCTTAGATCCGCCGGCATTTACCAAGTCACGCCAGGCAACGAAAAATGCGATCAAAGGTTATCGTGAAATCAACATGAAAGGTTTAAAACTGGTGAAGGATGGCGGTTATCTTGCCACCTGTTCCTGTTCCCACTTTATGACGCAGGAGCTTTTGGCAAAGACCGTGAAAGAGGCAGCAAAGGCAGCCCATAAGAGACTCCGCCAGGTGGAGTTTAGGACGCAGGCGCCGGATCATCCGATTCTCTGGGCAAATTCCGCAAATGTGCCGGAGAGTTATTATCTGAAGTTTTTTATCTTCCAGGTGGTTGACGAACGCTAGGTATTCATCGGTAGAAGTAATTTATTGACTAGATGATGCAAAAAAAACACATCGATTCGTATGAAAAAATGTAATATAATACACTAAAACACATGAATACTATAAATATTTTGAAAGAAGGGAGGATACACACATGAAGCGGAAAATAACATCTAAATTATATGAGTGGAAAAATATGCAAAATGGAAGAATGCCGCTTCTTATTTATGGTGCAAGACAGGTAGGAAAAACGTTTGAGATGCGGGAGTTTGGTTCGATTTATTATAAAGATACTGTTTATATAAATTTTGAAACAGATGAAAAGATTGGAAAATATTTTGAAACAGATATTCATGCAGATCACATTATATCTGTTTAGAGAAATACTATCAGGTAAAGATTGTGCCGGAAAATACACTCATTATTTTTGATGAGATACAGATGTGTGAGAGAGCTTTAACTTCTTTAAAATATTTTGCGGAGGAAGCGCCGGAATATCATGTTATGGCTGCAGGAAGTCTGCTTGGGGTGGCGGTGAATCGTGAAAAATATTCATTTCCGGTGGGAAAAGTTCAGATGCTGACCATGTATCCAATGGATTTAGAAGAAGTATTGTGGGCGAAGGGAAAAGAGATACTTTCAGATGCGATCAGAGAACATTATGAGAGCAATCAGCCTTTAGATGAGATGCTCCATGCGGATGCCATGCAGGAATTTTATCATTATTGTATTGTGGGTGGAATGCCGGCAGCAGTGAAAGCTGATATTGTAAAGAACAGTCCATTAAATCAGACAGAGATCAGGCAGATGCTATTGAATTCCTACATTGCAGATATGACGAAATATGCCAATCAGGCAGATACAGTACGCATCTTTGAGGCGTATGATTCTCTTTCGGCGCAGTTGGCGAAAGATGCAAAAAAATTCCGATACAAGCTGATAAAATCAGGAGCGCGTGCATCCCAATATGGAGATGCAATCGACTGGCTGATCAGAGCTGGGATTGTGAATAAATGTGTGAAATGCAGTCAGGGATTTTATCCGGTTGCAGCATATCAGGATGTGAGTGCATTTAAATTATATTACAGTGATATGGGTATTATGTCTGCTAGAATGGGAATGACATTAGAAGCGTTGAGAGGTGAGGAAACAGAGCATTTTCGTGGTATATTGACGGAAAATTATGTCGCGATTGCATTGAGAACGAAAGGTTATGATCTTCATTATTGGGAGTCAGATAATACTGCAGAAGTAGATTTTCTGGTACAAAAAGATAGCCATGTTATTCCGGTTGAATGTAAAGCAGGAAATCATGTGAAAGCCAAAAGTATGATGATTTATATGGAAAAATATGATCCTGCTTATGCGATCAGGATTTCGACTAGAAATTTTGGAATGGTAAAGGGGATAAAGTCGGTGCCGTTATATAGTGTGTTTTGCATTTAAAGCAGGGAGTGAAACATTTTAAAGAGGTGGGAGGAGGACATGAGAAAATGAGTGAAATTGTTGAGGAATATGCAAGGAAATATGCGAGAGAATATGCAGAAAAAGAAAAAATAGTCTCCATCCAAAATCTCATGAAAAATATGAAACTCACGTTAGAACAGGCTCTTAACGCCTTGGAAATCAAGGGGGATGAGAGAGGTTATAACAAAACAGTTACAGAAATAATGAGTAATTATAGTATAAGAGAGAGCAGACATTCAGCTAAGATCAAAGTTGAGTGTCTGCTCTATTTAAATTCTACGATATCGTTTGGCATACAACCGATAATGTCACATAATTTTTCTACGGTAAGAAGGGTAATATTTTTGCCTTTTTTCAAATTATCCAGAGTCTTATTATCTACCCCTGATTTTAAAAGATGATATTGAGTAATTTCTTTTTGCTCCAGAGTTTTCCAGAGCGGATCATAACTGATAATATGCGTCAACTCCTTATTTTTTATAAAATTATAAATGTATATTGTAGAAACAAATATTGTGAATATAATCACAATATGCTATATTTAAGTTGTTTTCGGAGAAAAGAAGGAGATGAAGATTCCTGAATTCTCGGATCGAAAGAAAAATGTAACGAAAGTGAAAATGGAGAAAGAAGGCGGAAAAATGGATTTTGAAACATACAAAGATGAATTGAATTTAATCTATTGGCAAAATGATTGTGAGTTAGATTTGTATCATCTGGTGGGAGAAATTCTGAGGTATTCAGAACCAATGAAAAAATTGTCCCTTCGGGATGTGAGTGCAAGGCGGCACAGTCCTATGGGAGAAGTTTTTTATGGATTATCAGGTTTTCCAGATTTAGTAATTTTGGATACAAAATTTAAGAATAGTGAAGACAAATGGGAAAAATTTGATAATGAAAATCAGATGTATGGTGCTGTAGAAATAAAGAGTTTACGAACACCGCTTTATGATGTTGAAGATATTTTAAACAGAGCCCAAGGTGTCAAAGAAAGGCAAAAAACCATAACAAATGAAGAATGGATACTTTTAGGGGAATGCATCTGGTATCGTAAATTGATTTATACAAATGGGAAAGACTGGAAGTTTGTTGAATGTGGGTATTCGGATGAAGAACGAAAAAATATATGTGAAATTGTGAAAAAACAAATTACAGGAAAATTAGGTCTATGGGTTGATGCAATGGATTTTAAAAAAATAGAATTCTGTAGATCAGAAACTATTCTTAAAGAAGAGAATTTTAATCAATCCGGCTGGAATCAATTAATCGCATTCCTGAATAGCATACAGTGGAACCAGAACCAACCGGAAGCCCAGACGAAATAACCTCAGCATTGCAGATAAAAATATAAACAAATCCAAAGGAGAAACAACATGAAAAAGAAATTATTAACCACAAGTTTAGGAATATTATTTTCGATATGCCTGATTGCGGGATGTGGTGCGAATACATCAGAGCAGGCAATAACAGATGCAGGCAGTACAGCAGCAGAAGTTGTGACAGAAAAAGAAACTGAGACAGAAAAAGAAACAGAGGAAGTAACGGAAACAGTCACAGAAGCAGTGACGGAAGAAGCAACAGAAACAGAGGTATATGATCCGGAGATCATTGCCGGATTATCTACAGAACAAAGTGATGAGGATAGTCTGATCAATCTTGTAAAGAATACAGTAATTTCTGTAAAATCACAGATGGATTACAATTTAAAAGAAACAAATACATCTACTGTAATTTTATCAAAAGCTCTTGATTCTTTTACACAGACGAAAACAGGTGCTATCGATCCTAATTCTATTTTTGATTATGGTGAAGAAGGTAATCCTTATGCAGAAACTATTCCTGAAATGAATACATGGACTTATAATGATGTAGCTGGATCAATTGGTTATTTTGTTTTCTATGTAACTGATGATACAAAATCTATTAGTTATATGTTTACACAGAAAGGCGAATTCTTAAAAGAATTCTTTATTAATGATTTTTATCATGCAGATGAAAATAGTTTTTCTGATTTTGAACTTGCTGGAGTTACTGATGAAAAATTTAGTCCTTCAAAAGATACAATGGATATTAATTATAAACTTCAGTTTAAATACAATGGACAGACTTATACAGCTTTAATCGGTAACATGAATCAGGCTTATAAGGTATTAGACATTGTTAAAGGAGCAAAGATTACAAGCTCTACAAATAACAACAGTAATAGTAACAAATCAAATAAATCTTCAAGTAATAATGGAAATAATAATACTACAAATAAAAGCACAACTACAGATACTTCAAATAACAATCCTGTACCAGATAGTGTAGCTCCAGTTGTTGATGAAAGTACAAATGATACGAATACTGATAACACAAATAATGAAGTACCTGTACCAGAGACAAATTCATCTAGTTCAGATCTTGGAGGAACTTGGGAAACACCTGATGATCCTAGTGTAGATCCATATAGTCCAGGTGGAACTTCAGTTTTACCTGAATATGATCCTTCAGATATTAATCAGAATTGTTATTAATTTATAAGGAGGTCAAATTATGAATATCATTGGTAATAATGCTTTAGAAATAATTGATTCTAATGCAAGTATAGATCATATAGTTTGCAATCAAAATTTATATTTTGAAATAAGAACTAAATTAAATGATACTTTATGTAAAGTATTTAGTGAAACAAAATATGAATTAAAAATAAACAAAATCTTCTGTGGATAAGAATAACGAAACAGTAAAAAGAGTGCTTGACTTATAAGCAAAATAAGACCATCATAGATGCAAAGAAACTGTAATCTATGGTGGTTTTTTGTAAGGGAAAGGAGTTCAGTATGAAACAGCAGATGGATATGGATGTTATGGATTTTGCAAGAAAAATTAGTATGCTTACGAAACATACACCGGTGGCAGATCAATTTGACATGGAACATGGACAAAGAGACAACAGATGGTGGTCTTGCCAGAGAGAGCATCTGACGGTATGGTGTATGCATCAGCCAACAGTCGGAGTGGAAGGATTTTTGCATGTGCCAAATCATAGTGCACGGAAAATGTATAATCAATATGGACGACCTGAGACATTACTTTGGCTGGCTGAGGCATTAGGAGAGAATAAAGAAAAGCTGATACATATCGTAGATGAGATAAAAGATAAACCGGCAAGAACAGCATGTTCTGTCATCAGGCGGGAACAGAATATTCCATTTGATAGAATTGTTGAATTGCTGGGGTGATATGTAGAATAGAAAAGACGGGAGCGTGGAAAATGATTGTTCCAAATAAAATTATGTGGTACATTAGTATATGCCTTGTTTGGATAAAATAAGAATTTATCAGTTGTCGCACTGATAGAAAGGAGCATTTATGGAGACAGTGAAGAGTATCGATGATTTTAAGCGCTTTATAGAATTGAATAGAGATATGCTGTACGCAATTGCTGAGAAAGCAGACGATATAACTTTAGATGACGAGTGGATGCAGGAAAATCAGTGGGATGAGATTTATAAGCAAGGGGAGAATAAAGATGGGAAAATATAATTTAGGCGAAGTGTGGTGGACTGAGTTCCCGTTTAAGGAGATAGATGTTTCAAAGCGCAGACCCGCTATTGTTATTGATGAAGATACCATTGCTGTTCTTGCTATGATGGTTACAAGCAAAGATAAGAAAAATCCATACAGTATAAAAATTGATGACTGGCAGGAAGCTGGATTAACAAGAGAATCATGGGCAAGAATTGACAGAATTGTCCGTATGGATGAGTGGCGGATGGAAAAGAAAATTGGAGATTTGTCTAAGAATGATTTATTGAAAATAAGCCAGTTGGTTGCTGAACATTTGTCAAAAACATATCATGAGTTCTCTTTATTGGCTGTAATAAATCCAGTAGGTAAGTATTTGCAAGTATATGATGAAAGATGGAAGTGCTGGTTGTTTCCGTATTATCGCACAGAGGATTCCAACAAGGAAAATATTGATAAGCATGCCAGTGATCTCCTTAAAATGAATGTAACTACATTATATGTTGCCAATGCACCACATTGTAAATATTCACAAAGTGATAAAGTATATAAACAGTATAAACATACATTGTATAGTGTTGTATTAAATGATGTACCAGAATATATGAGTGGTGATGAATTTAATCTGTCTGATAAAAAATATGCGTGGAAATCTATTGAAGAATTAGAAAAAGATGACAATGTAATGGATAAGAATGATGATATTATTGCTTTTGTGAAAACAAAATGCAGATAGGTGAAGCGTGGACAGGATGAATTATTCGCCGATGGTTCACATATTATCTATGTGAATGGCAGTTATAACGGCAATGATGAAATCGGTCAGCTGATCAGAGTTTTCATGAAGCAGATCCAGAAAATATGCATTATCATGTGCTGGCGCAGGGAGAAAAACATTTTAAAGAGATAGAAGGAGGACATAATGAGATGAGTGAAATTGTTGAGGAATATGCAAGGAAATATGCGAGAGAATATGCAGAAAAAGAAAAAATAGTCTCCATCCAAAATCTCATGAAAAATATGAAACTCACGTTAGAACAGGCTCTTAACGCCTTGGAAATCAAGGGGGATGAGAGAGGTTATAACAAAACAGTTACAGAAATAATGAGTAATTATAGTATAAGAGAGAGCAGACATTCAGCTAAGATTAAAGTTGAGTGTCTGCTCTATTTTCTTTGGGCAAGTTTATGTTACTGTTCACTCAGCACCTGAACACTTTGCTGCTCAGGTGCGTATGAATGTGATGTAACCAGTTTATATAAAAAAGACAGAATTATGTGTATTAATGCAGACTTCTCTGCTATACTGAAGATAGTATTAAGGTGTATCATAACAAGTATGCGGCGAATATCCCGATCATTGCTTTAACAGCAAATATCTTCCGGGATGAAATCTTATCACTATAAATTTCAGGTTTTATATTTACAAATCTCTGAAAATTGGATACATTATTATATGCGAAACTTAAGTGTTCGCGGAGTGTGTATCGATTATATAGAAATGAGGATTTTCATGAAAAATAAACGTACCTGCGATTATATTGCAGAGGCAATTCAAAATGAAATATTATCCGGCAGGATGAAGGCAGGAGATGCACTTCGTCAGGAAGATCTGGCGGAGAGTCTTGGCTATTCCCGCATCCCGATCCGGGAGGCATTACAGATATTAGAGGCACAGGGACTTGCAAGAAGACTTGCCACACGTCATGTGGTCGTTGCCGATTGTTCGGATCAGGTGTTGAGTGAGATTTTTGAAATGATCTGTCAGGTAGAAAAAAAGGGAATTGCTGACCTGTTGGAAAAGGATATTGCATGGAATGTTTCAAATAAAGACCATAATACAGAGGAAACATTTCACCAGTTTGTATACGAAAATATTTCCAATGAATTTTTCAGACGTCTTCTGGAAAATGCATCGGAGTGCTACATCCGTTTTGCAGTAAATGAGACAGGACAGGGAAAACAGGAAGAACAGCAGGAAAAAAGAAATGAATATGTGAGAAATATTTATAATGCATATCAGAAAAAGGATATACAGACAATAGAATCTGCATTGAGCCGGTACTATCTGCTGCTTGCAGAGTATGTCAGGGAAGAAAGGAGTAAGACGGCATGAACGGACTGAAACCGATTAAGATCCCATCTGCAAAAGAGCGTGTTGCATCAGAACTTCGTAAGGCGATTTTGTCCCGGAAAATGGAGGAGGGAGAAAATCTATCTTTGGAGAGTGTTGCAGGTCAGTTAAATGTGTCGGCTACTCCGGTGCGTGAGGCATTCCAGATTTTAGCGAGGGATGGTCTCATTAAACTGCGTCCTAACAAAGGTGCGATCGTTTTGGGAATTACGGAAACTTACATCAAAGAGCATTACCAGCTTCGTGCTATTTTAGAAAGTGCCTGTGCTGAGATTGCAGCCGGTGAAGGTGTAGATATCAGCGGAATTGAAGAATCTTATGAGACTGCGAAGGAGGCACTTGGTAAAGGCGACTATGAGAGTTATGCAAATTTTAACCGTGATTTTCACAGTGAGATCTGGACTGCAGCGGGCAATCATAAAATGGAAAATATGATCGCAGAATTGTGGAACGGATTATCAATGGGAAATATGGTGACGGAAGAAGAGTATGCAAAAGTTTCCATACAGGAACATGGGAAGATTGTAGATGCAATCCGGGAACGAAATACCGTGAAAGCGAAAAAAGAAATGTACGATCATATCATGCGAAGCCGGGATGATATGCTGACGTATTATAAGTAAATTTTGTCTTATTTGCGCAAAATCAAATAATAAAAATTATCAGAAATCACGAAGTTGTCAAAATGTGTTGACGGCTTCGTGATTTTGTTATATTGTTGAATCGAGAAATGGATACATTATCACATATCAAATATCGAACAAAAGGAGAAGGAAGATATGAGTCCAGCAACAATAACATTATTATTTTTATTGTTTGCCATTGTAATGTTTGTCTGGGAAAAGATTCCGCTGGGGTTAACATCCATGATCGTTTGTGTGGGACTGGTCGTGACGGGGGTTCTTGACTGGAAAACTGCATTTTCCGGATTTATCGACAGCAACGTAATCTTATTCGTGGCAATGTTCATTGTCGGTGGTGCATTATTTGAAACCGGTATGGCAAACAAGATCGGAGGTGTAGTCACTTATTTTGCCAAGACGGAGCGACAGCTTATCATAGCCATTATGGTAATCGTAGGTCTGATGAGTGCGGTGCTTTCAAACACAGGAACAGCGGCAGTATTGATTCCGGTAGTCATCGGAATCGCAGCAAAATCAGGATATTCCAGATCGAGACTTTTGATGCCGTTGGTATTTGCAGCGGCAATGGGAGGTAATCTTTCCCTGATCGGGGCACCGGGAAATCTGATCGCACAGTCCGCAATGGAAGAGATGAATATGAGTTTTGGATTTTTTGAATATGCTAAAATCGGATTTCCTATTTTGATCTGTGGAATTATCTACTTTGCGTTTATTGGTTACCGCTTTTTACCGGATCATAAAACCGGGACAGACAGCGCATTTGATGAGCAGAAGGATTTTTCTAACGTTCCCAAATGGAAACAGGTGTTATCACTGGTGATATTGATTCTTACTTTACTGGGTATGATTTTTGAAAATCAGATTGGAATCAAACTTTGCATTACCGGATGTATCGGAGCAGTGGCACTCATTTTAACAGGTGTTATCAGTGAGAAAAATGCATTAAAGTCCATTGATTTAAAAACAATCTTTTTATTCGGTGGCACGCTTTCCCTGGCAGCGGCATTACAGGAAACCGGAGCCGGTGAGATGATCGCTAACGCAGTGATCGGGGTACTTGGAAAAAATCCATCCCCATACTTATTCACTTTTGTAGTATTTATGCTCTGCTGTGTACTGACAAACTTTATGTCAAATACGGCAACAACAGCACTGATGGCTCCAATTTGTGTATCAATCGCACAGGGAATGGGGGCAGATCCGAGTGCGGTGCTGATGGCATGTGTGATCGGCGGTTCCTGCGCATATGCAACACCGATCGGAATGCCGGCAAATACAATGGTAATCACAGCCGGCGGTTATTCCTTTAAGGATTATGTGAAGGCAGGTATCCCGCTTATCATTGTAGCAACTGTGGTCAGCATGATTTTGCTGCCGGTATTTTACCCATTTTTCCCATAGAATGGAAAATGTTTCCCTCTAATCATTAATAAATTATGTAACAACGAAAACAGAGCAAACAAGGAGGAAAATCGTGCACAGCTTGCTGGGCATTGCTCCTGCAAGAGGCAAATGCTATAAAAAACATAGCATGCATTTTGCTCCGCAAAACAAGGAGGATTTTAAAATGTCAAATGAAAAACAAGTAGAACAGCTTACAACTTATATGGCAAATTTTATTGCTCATATAGCAAAGAAATTACCGGATGATGTGATTGCGAAACTCACCGAGTTAAGAGATAAGGAGGACAGCCCGTTATCAAAGACGATTTATGATACGATGTTTGAAAACCAGCGTCTTGCAGTTGAGTTAAACCGTCCGAGCTGCCAGGATACCGGAGTGTTACAGTTCTGGGTAAAATGTGGAACAAAGTTTCCGTTGATCGATGAGTTGGAAGGTCTGTTAAAAGAAGCTGTTGTAAAAGCTACTTTTGAGGCACCGCTCCGTCATAACAGTGTTGAGACATTTGATGAATATAATACCGGAAAGAATGTCGGAAAAGGAACGCCGACGGTATTTTGGGATATCGTTCCAAACAGTGACAAGTGTGAAATTTACACATACATGGCAGGTGGTGGATGTACACTTCCTGGAAAAGCTATGGTTTTAATGCCGGGCGAAGGTTACGAGGGCGTTACCAAATTTGTTATGGATGTTATGACAACTTACGGATTAAATGCCTGCCCGCCATTGTTGGTCGGTGTTGGGGTTGCAACTTCTGTCGAGACAGCAGCTCTGTTATCGAAAAAGGCATTGATGAGACCAATCGGCTCCCACAATGATAATGAGAGAGCTGCAAAAATGGAACGCCTGTTAGAGGATGGAATCAATAAAATCGGTCTTGGCCCACAGGGTATGGGCGGCAAGTACTCTGTTATGGGAGTTAACATTGAAAATACAGCACGTCATCCGTCCACCATTGGTGTAGCAGTCAATGTCGGATGCTGGAGTCACAGAAGAGGTCACATTATTTTTGATAAAGATCTGAACTATACGATCACAACACATACGGGGGTGGAATTATAATGGTAGAGAGAATTAATGGAAAAACAATTTTAACAACACCAATTTCAGCAGAGGATTTAGAGGGAATCAAGATCGGTGACATCGTATACTTAAATGGAAGCATGACAACCTGTCGTGACGTTGCACACCGCCGTCTGGTGGAGGAAGGAAGAGAACTTCCGGTAGATGTCCGCAATAATGCAATTTTTCATGCCGGACCGATCATCCGTCCATTAGAGAACGACAAGTTTGAAATGGTTTCCGTAGGTCCGACAACCAGTATGCGTATGGAAAAATTTGAATACGAATTTGTCAAAGAAACCGGTGTCCGTGTTATCATCGGAAAAGGTGGTATGAAAGAAAATACAGAGCGTGCCTGCAAGGAATTTAAAGCGATCCACTGTGTATTCCCGGCAGGAAATGCCGTTGTAGCTGCAACTGAGGTTGAAGAGATCGTCCGTGCAGAGTGGAGGGATCTGGGAATGCCGGAGACTCTCTGGAACTGCAGAGTGAAAGAGTTTGGTCCACTGATCGTTTCTATTGATACAGAAGGAAACAACTGGTTTGAGCAGCAGAAAGTTACCTTTAATAAGAAAAAAGATGAAGCAGTGGAAGAAATCTGCAAGCAGGTTGGATTTATTAAATAAGAAGTTTTGCCAGTTGTATTTCGTGTAAATCAGGGTTCCTATAAGATATGCCATTTATAAAAATAGAAATGTGATAAAAAATTGCCAGGGCAATGTACTACACCCGGAAGTCAGATTAAAATCCGGCATTCGGAAGTTGGTGCGTGATCCTGGCAATTTTTCTTGTGTTTCTGCATGTTCCTGTCTATAATTTATATGAAAATGCAGGAATATTGTGTTTCGGTGTAAAGTGGCATAGTGCGGGCACGATGAAAGATGGAGGACGGAAATGGCTGATAAAAAAGCGATGAATCATAATAATAAATCTGTGATGAAAAATAAAAGTGTGATGAAGAACAAAAGTGAAGCGAAAAATAAAAGTGAAGTGAAAAATAAAAGTGAAGTGAAAAATAAAAGTGAAGTGAAAAATAAAAGCGAAGTGAAAAATAAAAGCGAAGTGAAAAATAAAAGTGAAGTGAAAAATAAAGGTGAAGTGAAAAATAAAGGTGAAGTGAAAAATAAAGGTGTAGTGAAAAACAAAATTACAGGGAAGAAAAAAGACAGAGAAACTGTGAAAACGATGGGAGAAAAAATCACAGCCTCAAAAGAGAGACAGAAGAAGTATGCGATTGAAAAAACAGTAAAGCTGGCAACAGAAAAACGAACAGCCCCAAAGACGGAAAAAAAGAAGCAGAATGATATGTGCCAGTATGCAAAGAAGTGCGGCGGCTGCGATTACCAGGGACTTTCCTATGAAAAACAGTTAAGGGAAAAACAGGAATATGTCAGAAAAAATGTCGGTGGATTTTGCAGAGTACTGCCGATCATCGGAATGGAAAATCCGTATCATTACCGCAACAAAGTGCATGCGGTATTTGACATAGCAAAAGGTGGGACAGTTATCTCCGGTGTATACAAAGCAGGAACGCATGATGTGGTAAACATTGATTCCTGCCGCATTGAAGATGAAACAGCGGACGCGATCATCCGTGATATCAGAGGACTTTTACGTTCTTTTAAGATCAAAACATATGATGAGGATACCGGATATGGTCTGCTTCGTCATGTATTGGTTCGCCGTGGTTTTCACAGTGGGGAAGTCATGGTGGTATTAGTACTCGGTTCGCCAATCCTGCCGTCAAAAAATAATTTTGTCAAAGCATTGCGCAAGCTCCATCCGGAGATCACAACCGTTGTCCTTAATGTCAATGACAAAAAAACAAGCATGGTTTTAGGAGAAAAAGAGGCGGTAATCTATGGTAAAGGCTACATTGAGGACACACTTTGTGGATGTACATTCCGTATTTCCCCGAAATCTTTTTATCAGGTCAATCCGGTGCAGACAGAGATACTTTATACCAAAGCAATCGAATATGCCGGACTGACAGGAAAAGAGCGGATCGTGGATGCTTACTGCGGTATTGGAACGATTGGTCTTATCGCAGCGTCAAAAGCCAAAGAAGTCATCAGTGTAGAATTAAACCGTGATGCAGTGAAAGATGCCGTGACCAATGCAAAACGCAATGATATCAAAAATGCCCAGTTCTACAATGCCGATGCAGGACGGTTTATGGTAGAAATGGCAGAATACCGTGACGATCAGAAAAAAAATCCGACACCGGCTTCTGGAAAATCAGGAAAAAGAGCAACGCCGGATGGAAATGTGGATGTCGTATTCATGGATCCGCCAAGAGCAGGCAGTGATGAGGCATTTTTATCTTCGGTTGTCCGTCTTGCACCGAAACGCGTGGTGTATATTTCATGTAACCCGGAGACACTTGCAAGGGATTTAAAGTATCTGACAAAACATGGGTATCAGGCAAAGGAGTGTCAGCCGGTGGACCTTTTTCCTTGGACAAAACATGTGGAAACTGTAATTTTATTGTCCCGAAAAACTCCAGATGCCGAAATTAAGGTAAGATTGGATATGTCGGAATTAGACATAACAAGTGCAGAAAGCAAGGCAACATATAAAGAAATACAGGAATATGTGCAAAATAAATATGACCTGCATGTAACAAATTTATATATAGCACAAGTGAAACGTGAATTTGGAATTATAGAAAGAGAAAATTATAATACAGGTGAAGGAAAGGCAAGAGTGCCACAGGTAACACCTGAAAAACGTGAAGCAATTATAGAAGCTCTTAGATACTTCCAGATGATTGAATAAAAAAGGCTATACAGAAAAAAAGAACTCCTTCGGGGGTTCTTTTTAATTTTTGGAAGAAAGTTAGTGTATAAGCGAAAAATGAAATTTTCATTTTCGGTTTATACCCCTTTTCTTTTCGGTTTTCTATAAAAAATACTGATATTGTTATTATTTTTAAAGAAAAAAAGCTATACAGCAAAATATTTATGAATGTTACTTTGTAAAATCCCAACTTCTTTTCGCTTTAAAAATCAATTTTTGATGTTCCTGATGCTAAAGTGTAAGTTTTATAGTTATTGTGAAAGGTTATCGTGTATTCTGGATTTTTACACTTTATAGTAAAAGTGGAAGAAAAAGTGCTAATTTAGCAAATAAATATGGATATTATAAGGATTTTAAAGATTATAGGTGCAAGTTTTGTAGTTTCAGGTGAAAAAAGTTGCTAAATAATCAAAAAGTGTCACCTAAAAACAAGAAAAGTGGAAGGTAAAGGGGTCAAAAGTGGAAAATAAAAATATAAATTCCATTATAATAGCAACTTTTCTACACCTTAGTTATTTTTTGGAAGAAAGTTGGTGTTTTTTATAGAAAATGAAATATAAAATCCCACTTTTCTTTTCAGTTTTCTCAATAATGAAGAATATAAAACCCCGTTTGTTTCCACTTTTCTAAGCTGTAAAAATATAAATACGAGAGTATCCCAAAGTTTGTGTAAACCTCCAAACTGATGTAAGATAAAATTACTCAGTTTGGAGGTTATTTTTATGGCAAGAAGAAAAGACAGCCCACAAAAAGCAGCAATGAGAGAAATGATGCGTGACTATCTGAAAAATAATGATATCAGCATCAAAGATGGCACCGATGTAAACAGCATCATGCGTGACATGATGTCTGTCATTTTGGAAGGTGCTTTGGATGAAGAACTGGATGAAGAATTAGGATATTCCAAGTATGACTATCGAAACAAAGAAACAGACAATAGTAGAAATGGACATTCCAGCAAAACCATGCACACCAGTTATGGAGATATGGATGTGGCAATCCCAAGGGATCGTAATGGTGATTATGAACCACAGCTGATTAAAAAATATCAGAATACCGTAACTCAGGACATGGAAGAAAAAATACTTTCCATGTATGCCAAGGGAATGACAACTGGAGACATTGAATCCCACATGCGTGAATTATACGATATTGATATTTCTGACAGCACAATCAGCCGGATCACAGACAAAATTCTGCCGATTGTAAAAGAATGGCAGGAACGCCCTTTGGAAGAAGTGTATGCTGTAGTATTTATGGATGCAATCCACTATCACGTCCGCAGTGAAGGACGTATTGTAAAACGTGCGGTTTACATTGCCCTTGGTATCGATATGAATGGGAAAAAAGATGTTCTTATATAAATTGAATGGTCAACAGTTTTCATATACAAATCTTACCAAGTGTGTTGGTGTAAGTGATTTGTATTGGACACGTTCAGCATATAGAACAGTAAGAATTGTCACAAGTGGAAAAAACATAAAAGTATATGTAGATGGGACATTATATATAAATTATACAGATACATCACCAATCGAGTCGGGTTCATACGGGTTCTTTTCTCTTAGTCAAGCTGATTCAAGATTTGCTTCTATAACAGGTAAAGCAACATTAGCACATTATATAGCAACATTTAATGCAAATGGTGGTACATTATCTGGAAGTAGCAGTAAGACAGTAACATCCACAAAGACATATGGAACATTACCAACTGCAACCAGAACAGGATATACGTTTGCAGGCTGGTATGATGCCAAAACAGGTGGAAATAAAATAACGTCTACATCTACAGTAGATATTGCAGCAGATACAATATTTTATGCGCGTTGGACACCTATTGACTATACGATTTCTTACAATTTAAATGGTGGCACCGCAAGCAATAAAACGTCTTACAATATAGAAACAGCTACATTTACATTAAACAGTCCGACAAAAGCAGGCTATACATTTACTGGGTGGACAGGAAGTAATGGCACAGCACCACAAAAATCAGTTAGTGTATCAAAAGGTTCTACTGGAAATAAAGCGTATACAGCAGTATTTGAAAAAAATGTTTATACAATAACAACAAGTGAAAATGGAAGCGGTGTATTATCAAATAGTAGTAAAGTTGAATATGCTGACAGTACATCAGTATTCATCGTACCAGCAGATGGCTATACAACAAGTAGCTTAAAAATTGATGGTGTATCAATAACACCAGTAACAAAATATAATTTTTTAAATGTAAAAGTTGATCATAAAGTAGAAGTGATGTTTACAATGACACAGACAAGAAAAATGAGCTTATTTGCAAGTATCTATGACTGGATAGATTTAAAATTGAAATAAATTAATAGCGTCTAAAATTCGACAGCTTCGGCTGTCTTTTTTTGTTGTTCAGTAAAGTTATTGGGTATATAATTATAGAAAGAATACAAAAGTAAGTAGGAAAGTACGGATATGGGAAAGATAGAAAATCTCGAAAAATATATTGATTTGTGCAGTGAGAAAAATATTAGCATCAATGAAAAAATAAACTTTTTGAGAGAAGTAATTGGTGTGTATGGAAGCGAAATAAGCAATATGTCAAGTGGCTTAGATTCGTATGTCCGTCGACATAGAGAGGGGCATAAAATTGATTATGATGGTGACATGGATAAAATAAAAGCCAAATTGATTAATTATAAAGATAATTTGGAGCTGGAAGAACAGAAACGGAAAGATGAATTGGAATTAGCGAGATTAAATCAGGGAAATATTAACGTGTCTGCTAATGCCAATAATTCTAATAATATTAATATAAATATCACATTGGATCAGGCAATAGAAATCATTAATCAGATACCAGATAAAATAGTGACAAAAGAGGAAAAGGAAGAGTTAGAAGATAAATTATCTGGAATAGATGCAGCAGTGAGGAGTGGCAAAAGGGAAAAGGCAAGGGAAAAAATAGTAGGAGTATTAAAATTCTTAGCGGATAAAGGGGCAGATGCATTAATTGCAATATTGCCATATTTAGGACAGATGTCAGGGATAATACAAAACATATAATATGCTTGGAGATATAGAAGAATGGATAATATAGAACAAAGAAAAAAGATCGCTAATATATTAAAAAGGGCAAAAAATACAGCAAAACCAGACAAATGTATTGTGTGTGGGGAAGCACAGACAAGCTTTTGCAATTCCCATTTAATTCCACAAATGATATTAAAAACAATTGCAGAAGATGGAAAATTACTCCATTCTAATGCATTGGTGGGAGTAGAAGTATTGGATATAGAAAAGGGAATTAATAATGCGGGTACATTTCACTTTATATGTAGAAAGTGTGATGGAATACTATTTCAAGATTACGAAAATAGAGATGCATTGATAAATTATCCGTCTGATAATATGTTGGCAGAGATTGCAATGAAGAATATGTTGTTAATGCTTAGTAAACGAGGCGAAGAAAAAGAAATTTTTAACATTATACAGAGAGAAAGCAATGTATTTGAAAACAAGGAAATTTTGGATGAAGTTCAAGGATTAGATACAAAAGAATATTTAGAGGATTTTAGATTTTACAAAGAAATAAGTGATGAAAAAAAATCTGGATGTTTCCAAATCTTATATTGGAAAAAACTTCCTTATGTTACACCTGTGGCGGCGCAGTCACCCATTGCAATATATAAGGATATGAATGGGGATATTGTAAATGATGTATATAGTGAAGATCCGAATTATAGGATACAAAATGTGCATTTATGTATTTTCCCAATTGAGAATGAGACAGTAGTATTATTATTTTGTCATAGAAAAGAAAAAAATTATAAAAAGTTAAGACATCAATTGAATAGCATTTCAGAAGAAAAAAAATTAATGTATATAAATTATATAATGTTTGCCTATACGGAAAATTATTTTTTCTCTAAAAGAATACAGGAAAAGATAGAAACAGATGAAAACCTGAAAAAGCTTAGTAGAGAATTAAACGGGTTACCTAATTTTGGTTATATGGATATTGATAGTATTTTAGAAGAATATGAACCAGTAAAGATGGAGGAAATTCCAAATTTTTTATCGGAAAAATATAGTTTACAGGGGGAGTAGTATGGCATATTATGTGTTTTTAGATACAAATATTTATGAAGAAAGTAATTTTTCATTTGAAAATGGTAAATTTACTAAACTAAAAGATATGACAAAAACAGGAAAGGTAGTATTGTTATATAATGAAGTAATATATAGGGAAGTAAAGCAACACATTGAAAGTTATATAAAAGAAGCTGTCGGAGAATACAATGCTGCTGTAAAAAACAAAGGGTTTGCACCTTTTAGGAATGTTAAGGAATGGGGTGGACATTTGGATTTACTTAATGAACAGAAGTTAATTGGGCAGCAGTGGAAAGCATGGGATGATTATTTAAAGTCATGTTGTGCTATTAAAATTCCAACAAAAAGTGTAAATGTAGATGCCATTTTAGATAATTATTTTAAGAGATTATTGCCGTTTGAGAATAAAAAACCAAATGAATTTAAAGATGCAATAACAATAGAATCTATTCGTGATTATTTTGAAATTATAAAGGAAAATGAGCTTGCGGAAAAATTATTTGTAGTGGCAGTGGATAAGGGAGTAAGAAAATCATTTAGGAATGAAAAATCAATAGTTCCTTTTGATAACCTAAATAAATTTATAAACTATATTATTTTACATACGGAATATTTGGCTGTTGCTATTAATAAAGAAATAGAGAGTGGAGCATTTGATGATTTTATACAAAAGCATATTGTAGATCAAATATATTCAGCAAATTGCAATATAGAGGATTTCTATGATGTTTTTGATATTGATGATGTTGAATATGTGAATCATGAAGTAGGGTATATTGACGTCACAGATGAAGGAACGGCAGAGGTTACATTAGAAATGTCAGCAAAAATTTGTGTAGAATATACAGAAAGAGACGAAGATAATTCATTCTATGATGATGACGAAGATAGATATTTATGGGAAGAATTCGTTGAATATAAAGAATGCCATGGAGTTTCATTTGAAGCCACAATGACATTAAATATTGGTGAACTGGATGAGAAAGCAATAAAAGAGAAAGTTAATGAATTTAATGAATTATTAGAGGAATTTGATGAGTCTATTTTAAATATTACTGTTGAACCTGAAACTATATTTATTCCGAAGGAAACAGTTATTTTAATGAATGACTGGACTCTGCTTAAAAGAGACGAAACAAGAAATACGGTGGACGATTGGGATGAGGAAGAGTATACAGGAGATAAACCTTATACAACTTGTCCAGATTGTGGAAGACCAATATCATTTGAAAATGATGGAGGAAATGGTTTCTGCATAGATTGTGCACCAGAACATTAGAGGTAGAGTATGAAAGATTATATTTGGGATGGAGAAATAGATATGGGATGGGAAGATATGAAGTCCTATCTTATAGAAGTTTCAGATAAATTTGTGCAGAAGGCACTTATTTTAGCAAATCAGTCAAGTAATATTATTGTACAAAAATTAGTAAATGAAAAAAGTATGCAACGATTCGAGGCGGTTATAGATGCACTCTCCGAGAATATGGAGGACATATTTTACTATACATATGAAGATTTAGAAGGTAATGCTGTAAGTGGTCTAAAGATGAAATCTTGGATATTGTTAGGGGCAGCAACTGAAGTTGCACTACAGATATTTTTATCAATATATATTCAAGATTACCAAAGTGCCAATTGGCAACAATGGGAAGAATTTTCTGAAAATGAAGTGAAAAATGCTGTTTTTGACACTCTCAATAATTTGATGGAAGAAGGAAAAATAAAAAGAGAATATGTTCGTTCAATAAAGGAAGCTGTACGTGATGAAATTAAATATCACGTAAAAATCCACCCAATAGAAAAAGTAATGTTAGATGAAATAATTTCCTTTTATGAGATAAACAGAATACTGGATCAGGATGATATAGAAGTATTAAGAAGTATACAAAAGAATAGAAATTGTATTCATGCTTATATGGATCGGAAAATTGGTTTGTGGTCTGAGTTACAATATTGTATAAGATTTTTTTGCGCTTTGTTAGAAACACTGGCATTTAGGATGCCAGAAGAAGTATAAATGTATAGTTGCGATTAAATATGGTTAAGCTAATAGGCGGGAAAAAAACATTGACAAAATAGTTTTTCTGTCATATTATGATTATACAAAGAATTGTTGTGTTTGGTATAATGGTTATATTAAAGACAATGATGGTTGAGTTTTGGTGTGCCACTACCGAAGGCGTTGAAGTGTGGAACAATATAGGTTGGTGTGCTGCTACCAAAGACGTTGAAATGCAGAACGATATAGGTTGGCGTGCCACTGCCAAAGGCGTTGAAGTGTGGAACGATAAAGGGAAGCGTTAGCTTCCCATTTTTTGTATCAGTAGTTTTGTGTATTCCAATGAAAATAGAAAGATGAGCAGACACATATGAAGTTTGATAAAGTACAATTTGTATACATAGATATTAAATATTTAGAATATTTACATGAAATAGAGCCTGAAATCTATTTTGATAAAAATGATCCAAATTACAAATTAAAACCACATTTAGGAATATTATTGAATAATGATGGCAGAGAATATGTAATACCTTTAACTTCAGGGAAAGATAAACATAAGGATTGGGCGGATGTTACTGCAAGTTGGTATAGAATTTATGAGGTAATTGATATTACAGAAGATCCAGTAAAATCAGATGATGTTATTGTGGAAATAAAAAATCAGGATATTTTGAAAAAAATAGATAAAGACAAGCGGAAAGATTATAGACAAAGAGTTTTATCTGTTTTAGATTTACGCAAGATGTTTCCTGTTGACGAAAGTGTATATCAGAAAGTAAAATTTGATATAAGTAGCAGTATGTCGAGGAGCGATAATCAGAGAACATTTTTGATGATTAAAGAATATAATTTTTTAACAGAAATAGCAGATGAAATAGAGAAGAAAGCTACAAAAATATATGATAAACAGATTTCAAAAAATAAAGTTTTAAAGTATCATTGCGATTATCGAAAATTAGAAAAAGCATTTGATGAATATAAGGGAAAATGCTTATTGGGAACTGACATAACCTGAATGGTTAGTCGGTTCTTTTCTATTTATGTATAAATTTACTTTACAAAAAGTAATAAGAGAGTTAACATGCGAGCACAAACAGAGAACAACAGTTATAAAATTGAATAAGGAGGAATTAAGATGCCTGATTTAGAAACTTGGACAGAAGGATGTAAAAACTCAAATTGTAAACTATTTATTACATTATTTGGAAAGGAGCCGCCATTAGAAGATCTGAAAGATAACTATTATGAATTTAGAAATAAGGTTGCTGATTGTCTGTAACTGGTATCTGAAGATTTGGATGATACAGAAGCATTTGAAGAGCATTATAATGAAGTAATGGATTTGAAGGAATCAAATAATATTATGTATCATGCATTTGAAGCAGCATATGAAATAGCTTGTGGAAAGCTTGATACAGATGATGATTTCTATTCAGAATATTATAGCGAAAATGATTGTATGGTAGCATTAATGGAAATGCAGTCATTACATGATAAGATACTGTGCTTTGGCTTAAATGATTTATTTTAGCTATACAGAAAACCAGTAAATTCAAGGCTTTACAGGACATCTGTAAGAATAACCATTGAATAGTTGTATAGATAATTAATGAGGTGTTGTATTTGGTTTACAACAGGTATTGTAAGGATAATACAAGACTACTGTATAGGAAAATACATAATCGCTGTATCGTTATAAATGATATGTTGTAAAGATAGACATAAAAAAGGCTATACAGGGAAATAAGATGAAGTATCTATATACAGGACTATTGTAAATCAGGTTACTTTTTATAAAACATCAATATAAGCATATCTGGCAAAACTTATAGATAATTTAATCCTATTTGAAACAAAGAAAGGCAAAAAATATTATGTTGCCAGTACATTGTTGGATTATGATAGCATTTTACAATACTTGAAAGAGTATAATTTTGCTGGTTATTCTATGATACTTTCTGATAGTAATTATTGGAATTATGCAAGTACAACAATATTATTTGATTATGAAATGTTAAATGAAGAAGTACAAATTAATGAAAAGTAGTATAAGGTCACTTCGGTGGTCTTTTTTATTTGCAATTAAGCCGAAAATCCAACAGTCATATTTATTTTACATTGAAAAGTTTCAAAGTGAGGGGGAATAAATATGGCAGTAGCAATAAAAAGGGTTATAAAGTTTAGCTATGCAAAAATGAATTCGGTGCAATCGGAACAAACCAGAATCCGTGCAAAGAATAAATACAAGAATGACCATATATGTGAGGAATTTAAGAAATTCAATTTACATCCTATTAACAATACAGAAGGACTTACTTATAATCAGTATTTCAAAAAATATTGTAAAAGAAGAACTGGTGGTAAGAAAAAGGTTGATGTTGTAAGTGAAATGGGGGAAAAGGATTTTTATTTAGATAAATTATACACTGGAAAAGGTGGAGGAAAAACAACTTGCTGTGTAGAATCAATGGTAATATCGCTTAATGACAGAATAGATGCAACAGAAGAAGCAATTAAAGCATATCAGGAAGATCCAGACAATCAACAAAAGATGGATGCATTTGTAACATATATCACCAAATCAGATCCAAGATTTAGGAATTGTAGGTTTTTAAATGTAGACTGGCATTTTGATGAAGTATATACACCATATGAAATTCCAATTTACGAAGATGCCAATAGAAGAAGTGTGGAGCATCCCAAAGTTTGTGTAAACCTCCAAACTGATGTAAGATAAAATTACTCAGTTTGGAGGTTATTTTTATGGCAAGAAGAAAAGACAGCCCACAAAAAGCAGCAATGAGAGAAATGATGCGTGATTATCTGAAGAATAATGATATCAGCATCAAAGATGGCACCGATGTAAACAGTATCATGCGTGACATGATGTCTGTTCTTCTGGAAGGTGCTTTGGATGAGGAACTGGATGAAGAATTAGGATATTCCAAGTATGATTATCGTAACAAAGAAACAGACAACAGCAGAAACGGTCATTCCAGCAAAACTATGCACACAAGCTATGGAGATATGGATGTAGCTATTCCAAGAGATCGTAACGGTGAGTATGAGCCTCAGCTAATCAAAAAATATCAGAATACTGTGACTCAGGACATGGAAGAAAAAATCCTTTCCATGTATGCAAAGGGAATGACTACCGGAGATATCGAATCTCACATGCGGGAACTGTATGATATTGATATTTCTGACAGTACCATCAGCCGGATTACGGATAAAATTCTTCCAATTGTAAAAGAATGGCAGGAACGTCCGTTGGAAGAAGTGTACGCTGTCGTATTTATGGATGCTATCCACTATCATGTCCGAAGTGAAGGACGCATTGTAAAACGTGCAGTCTACATTGCTCTTGGCATCGATATGAACGGAAAAAAGGACGTTCTTGGTATGTATGTTGGAGAAAACGAAAGCGCCAAGTTCTGGCTCTCCATCATGAATGGACTAAAGAACCGCGGAGTTGAAGATATCCTGATAGCATGTGTGGATGGACTAAATGGATTTCCACAGGCAATTGAAGCTGTTTATCCAAAAACAGAAATCCAGCAGTGTATTATTCATCAGATCCGTAATTCAACGAAGTTTGTTTCCTACAAAGACATCAAAAAGCTGATGGCTGATCTGAAGCTTGTATATGCGGCTCCAACGGAAGAAACAGCTTTAAATGAGTTAGAATTGTTCAAAGATAAATGGGATTCCAAGTACCCGAAAATCTATAAATCCTGGCATGATAACTGGGCAACCCTGTCCATATATTTCAAATATCCGGAGGCAGTAAGACGTCTAATTTACACCACAAATGCCATTGAAGGATTCAATCGTCAGCTCCGTAAAGTGACCAAAAGCAAGACCGTTTTTCCGTCAGATGACAGCCTTTTGAAAATGCTGTATCTGGCAACTATGGATATCACGAAAAAATGGACCGGACACAGGCAGGACTGGGGGCAGATCCATTCCCAGCTGGAAATCTATTTTGAAGAACGTCTAATCGGACACAACCTGTAAAAACAGCTTGTTTTAGGCAGGTTTTATTGACATGCCAAAAAACTCCTGTATAATGCAGATATGGGCAGAATCCGGAAAATCGGCTCTGCCCATTTGTAACTATTCACAAATCTTATATCAGTTTTTAACGTTTACACAAAACTTGAAACGGTCTCAAGAAGTGATGCGATATTTATAATCCACGTCTTTTCGTCATCGGTTATTTCAGCATTACGACC
>ERZ772835.378-NODE-378-length-42542-cov-5.71323_pt1 | contig 42542 bp, 30 predicted proteins | sample MGYA00511901_ERZ772835 | MGnify/ENA primary metagenome ERZ772835 (study PRJEB29015, sample SAMEA2737729) | human gut metagenome | biome: human gut; feature: human-associated habitat; material: faeces | place: China | collected 2012 ...
ACCTGCTGCTGTTCTGGTCTGCCAAGGAGCAGAAGATGGTCACTCTGCAGGAGTACGTGGACAAGATGCCCGCCGAGCAGAAGTACATCTACTTCGCCGCCGGCGACTCCACCGACCGTCTGGCAAAGCTGCCTGCCGCTGAGCTGGTCATGGACAAGGGCTATGACGTCCTGCTCCTGACCGAGGATGTGGATGAGTTCTGCCTGCAGATCATGCGCACCTACCCCCGCAAGGATGCCGAGGGCAAGGACGGCACCGTCGAGTTCAAGAACGTCAACAGCGGCGATCTGGGCCTCGAGACCGAGGACGAGAAGAAGGCCGCCGAAGAGGCTACCACCGCCAACAAGGCTCTGTTTGACGCCATGAAGGACGCTCTGGACGGCAAGGTCAAGGAGGTCAAAGTCTCCACCCGCCTGAAGGACCACCCCGTCTGCCTGTCCGCCGACGGCCCGCTGTCCATCGAGATGGAGAAGGTGCTCTCCAAGCAGCCCGGCAGTGAGGGCGTCAAGAGCGACAAGGTGCTGGAGCTGAACGTCAACCACCCCGTCTTCGCTGTGCTGAAAGCCGCACAGGAGGCTGGCGACACCGAGAAGCTCAAGAAGTACAGCGCTCTGCTCTACGCACAGGCACAGCTCATCGAGGGCCTGCCCGTGGATGACCCCGCCGCTTACGCCGAGGCCGTCTGCAGCCTGATGCAGTAAGTTTTTATAGAGAGGCTGCTGTTGCATTTGCGCAGCAGCCTCTTTTTGTGTCAACGATTTATAATGGTCTCCGCGTATGCTTTGACCATTTTCAGCGGAAGAGATATTTTAAATTTTACGCTTGTTGCGGTCTGCGGACCGCGACAAGCGCATTTCCACAGGATAGAAATACCCCCTTAACAAAAGTGCCGCGCTCTGCTATAATAGAGTGAAATACGGTCTTTTATTTTATCTGTCTGTGAAAGGGATTCTGTTTCATGGAGCCGAGAAAGCATTATTTAGCAAAGATCCCCACCATTGCTATTTTTATCGTGATGGCGATGTCCGGGCCGTTGGGTGTGTTGCTGTTCATCCTGAAGGGCATCGACAAAAAGATGCTGAAGGAAGAGCAGGAAGCCGCCCGCGCCCGGGGCGACTACCGCGCCGACCTTGAGCCGGAGCACGCGCAGAAGGGCGAGCCTGTCTACGGTAACGATGTGCCCACCGAGGAGCAGAAAAGTGCCAAGCAATGGCACAAGAACATTGCCACCCTCTGCACCATCATGGGCGCGGTCTTTCTGTTTTCCGGGGTAATGGATGCGGTGGATATTATTGGCGCGTGGCAGTTTCTGCCCGACCCCGGGGAGTTGTTTTCAGATATCGTCATGGCGATCGGCGGCGGCGGTGCGCTGCTGACCGGTCTGCGGATGAACAGCACCCGCAAGCTGGAGCGGCTGCTGGATAAGGTGGTTGGCGAGCGAAACAACATTCCCCTGTCGGAGCTGTTTGCCGCTGCCGGGGTGGACGCCGCCCGGGGACGTACCGCCGTAAAAAGCGCCATCGAGCATGGATACTTCGGCGCGGATGCTTACATCGACAACCGCACCGATACGCTGGTGGTGCGGGGCGCAGCACCCCAGCCGAAAAAGCCCGCACAGCCCTCAACGCCCAAGCCCGCGCCCGCCGCAGAGGACGAGTACGCCGCGCTGCTGCGCCAGCTGCGGGAGGTGAACGATGCCATCCCCGACCCGGTGATGAGCCAGAAAATTGCACGGCTGGAGGAGGTCAGCGGGCGCATCTTTGCGCTGGCGCAGCAGGACCCCAATAAAAAGGCGCAGCTGCAAAAGTTTATGAACTACTATCTGCCCACCGCGCTCAAGCTGCTGAACACCTACGCCAGCCTTTCCGGGCAGGCGGTGGAGGGCACGAACATCACCGAGGCAAAGCACAGCATTGAGCGCAGCATGGACCTGCTGGTGACCGCCTTTGAAAACCAGTTGGACAAGCTGTTCCAGTCCGATGCGCTGGACGTGAACGCCGACATTGCCGCGCTGGAGGGGATGCTAAACCTCGACGGTCTGACCGGCAGCGAATTTTCCCGCTAAGCCCTACCCCCGCACCCGATGGCTGCATCGGTGCGGGGGTGTTTTTTTGTGCAAAGTGCAATTTTCCATCCCATGTTTTTTGGGCGGTGCGCTCAAAAGTCCGAGATTTGTGTGCATTTATGCCAAGCATTTTGTGTTGTAAGAAAAACTTTTATTTTATTTGTTCCACAGCAGCCAGCCGCTCTTCAAGAGCGTTTTTTGCAACTTTTCATTGAAATGCAACAATAACACATGGTTTTTTTTGAACAAATCCTTTACTATAGGATTAGAAGCGGGCTGTATCGCCCACACGAAACAAAAAAGTATCTGTCTGTCAGGAGGAAGATTCCATGATGAAGTCCATTCCCGTATGGAAGCAGGAGCTGTCCGACGGCGTCCACGCCGCGCGCCTCGCCTCCCTGTATTGCTGTGCTCCCGCCGAGACGGCCTCTGAAGCCGCCCGTTACGCCGCCGTGCTGGACGGGCTGGAAAAGACCTTCGGCTCCCACGCTGAGGCCGGCCTTTACAGCGCGCCGGGCCGCACCGAGATCGGCGGCAACCACACCGACCATCAGCATGGCCGGGTGCTGGCCGGCAGCGTGAACATCGACATGATCGCCGCCGCAGCCCCCAACGACAAGAACCAGCTCCGCGTCCAGAGCGAGGGCTATGATCTGTGCGTCATTGATCTGAATGACCTCGAGGCCCGCAAGGAAGAGGAGAACACCACCGCCGCCCTGCTGCGCGGCGAATGCGCCGCCTTCACCCAGCGGGGCGCAAAGCTGGCCGGTCTGGACATTTACATCTCTTCCAACGTGCCGAAGGGCAGCGGCGTCTCCTCTTCTGCCGCCTTTGAGGTGCTCATCGGCGTCATCCTGAACGACTGCTTCATGGCCGAGAAGGTCTCCCCCATCGCCATCGCGCAGATCGGCCAGTGGGCTGAGAACGTCTACTTCGGCAAGCCCTGCGGCCTGATGGACCAGATGGCTTCCAGCGTGGGCAACATCATCACCATCGACTTCGCCAGCCCCGCAAAGCCCGTGGTGGAGCCGGTGGCTGTGGACTTCTCCAAGGCTGGTCTGGCCCTCTGCATCCTCGACTCCGGCGCAGACCACGCCGACCTGACCGACGAGTACGCCGCCATCCCGGCTGAGTGCCGCGCCGTGGCCGCTGTCTGCGGCGGCGAGGTGCTGCGGGATGTGCCGTTCGAGACCTTCCTTGCAAAGCTGCCCGAATGCCGCAGGCAGTGCGGCGACCGCGCCGTCCTCCGTGCCTTCCACGTCTACGCCGACAACGACCGTGTGGCAAAGCAGGTGGCCGCACTCCACGATGGCGACTTCGATACCTTCCTCTGCCTCGTGAACGAGTCCGGCCGCAGCAGCTGGGAGTATCTGCAGAACGTCATCCCCGCAGGCTACAAGGAGCATCAGGAAGTGGGCGTGACCATCGCTGCCGCCAAGCATCTGCTGGGCGATAAGGGCGCTGTCCGCGTCCACGGCGGCGGTTTCGCCGGCACGGTGCAGGCTTTCGTGCCTGTGGAGATGCTGGATGAGTTCAAGGCCGGTATGGAAGCCATCCTCGGCGAGGGCCGCTGCCACGTCCTGTCCATCCGCCCGGAAGGAGGCGCTGTCCTATGATCTCCACTGCCATCCAGCAGCTCGTCAACTACGGTCTGGACACCGGCCTCATCCTGCCTGACGACGAAATTTACATCCGCAACCAGCTGCTCATGACCATGCAGCTCGACAGCTTCACGGAGCCGGAGGGCGACGTCTGCTACGCCGACCTCGAGAGCATCCTGAAAACGCTGGTGGACGACGCCGCGGCCCGGGGCGTCTGCGACGACAGCCCCACGGCCCGCGACCTCTTTGACACCCGGCTCATGGGTGTGCTGACGCCCCGCCCCAGCATCGTCCGCGCCAACTTCGAAGAGCGGTACGAGACCGACGGCCCCCAGGCCGCCACCGACTGGTTCTACAAGTTCAGCCAGGACACCGATTACATCCGCCGCTACCGCATCAAGCGGGACGTCAAGTGGGTCACCAAGACCCCCTACGGCGACCTCGACATCACCATCAACCTGTCGAAGCCCGAAAAAGACCCCAAAGCCATCGCAGCTGCAAAGCTGGCTCCTCAGAGCGCCTACCCCAAGTGCCAGCTCTGCGTGGAGAACGAGGGCTATGCCGGTCGGCTGAACCATCCCGCCCGGGAAAATCACCGCATCATCCCGCTGACCATCAACGACAGTGCGTGGAATTTCCAGTACAGCCCCTATGTCTACTACAATGAGCACTGCATCGTCTTTAACAGCCAGCACACCCCCATGAAGATCGAGCGTGCCACCTTCCGCAAACTGCTGGACTTCGTGGCCCTCTTCCCCCACTACTTCGTGGGCAGCAACGCCGACCTGCCCATCGTGGGCGGCAGCATCCTGAGCCACGACCACTTCCAGGGCGGCCACTACGAGTTCGCCATGGCCAAAGCGCCCATCGAGAAGAAGTGGGTCTTCCCCGGCTTTGAGGATGTAGACGCCGGCATCGTCCACTGGCCCATGAGCTGCATCCGCCTCACCTGTGCCGACGACGAACGCCTTGTGGAGCTGGCCGATCAGATTTTGACCGCATGGCGGGGCTACACCGACGAGAGCTGCTTTGTCTACGCCGAGACCGACGGCGAACCCCACAACACCATCACCCCCATCGCCCGGATGCGGGACGGCAAATTCCAGCTCGATCTGGTGCTGCGCAACAACATCACCACGCCGGAGCATCCGCTGGGCGTCTATCACCCCCACGCAAAGCTCCACCACATCAAAAAGGAGAACATCGGCCTCATCGAGGTCATGGGTCTGGCCGTTCTGCCCAGCCGCCTGAAAGCCGAGATGACCGATGTGGAAGCCGCCCTCGTGGCCCGCACCCCCGCCGCTGAGTACGGCGAGAACATCCAGAAGCACGCCGAGTGGGCGATGGACATCCTCGCCCGCCATCCGGAGCTGAACGCCGAAAATGTCCACACCATCGTGCAGGACGAGATCGGCCATGTCTTTGCCGAAGTTCTCGTAGACGCTGGCGTCTACAAGATGGACACGGCAGGCCGCGCAGGCTTTGAGCGATTCTTAGCAAGTATCTGAGCATAAAGAGTAATGCCTCCCCGCCGGGGAGGCATTCCTTTTTCGTTTATTGTTTGCCCAGCTGCCAGAACGCAACGGCGCTGGCGGCGGCGACATTCAGCGAATCCACGCCGTGGGACATGGGAATTTTGACCGTGTAGTCGCAGGAAGCGATGGTGCCGGCGGCGAGGCCGTCGCCCTCAGTGCCAAGCACGATGGCAAGCTTCGGCTCTTTCGCAAGCTGCTCGTCGTCGATGCTCACTGAGCGGTCGCTGAGGGCCATCGCGGCGGTCTTGAAGCCGAGGGAGTGGAGGATGTCCATCCCCTTCTCCGGCCAGTCTGCCGGGGTCTCGCCCAACTGCCCCCAAGGCACCTGGAACACCGTACCCATGCTGACGCGGACGGCGCGGCGGCAGAGCGGGTCGCAGCAGGAAGGGTTGATGAGGACAGCGTCCATGTTCAGCGCCGCCGCCGAGCGGAAGATGGCGCCCACATTGGTAGAGTCCACGATGCCCTCCAGCACGGCCACCCGGCGGGCGTCCCGACACAGCTCCTCCACCGGGCGGGGTGCCGGGCGGCGGAAGGCACAGAGGACGCCCCGGGTCAGCTCAAAGCCGGTGAGCGCCGCCAGCATCTCCCGATCTGCCGTGTACACCGGCGCGTCGCCGCAGCGGCTCAGGATGCCCGCTGCCGGGCCGGTGATCTGCTTGCGCTCCATCAGCAGGGACACGGGCTTGTAGCCTGCGTCCAGCGCACGGTCGATGACCTTGGGGCTCTCGGCGATGAAGATGCCTTTCTCCGGCTCGAGGCGATTGCGCAGCTGGTTCTGGGTCAGCCGGGCATAAGGGTCCAGCTCCGGCGCGTGGAAATCCGTGATCTCGATGATATTGGGCATACAAAAAGCCCCTCCTTCTCCTGAAAAGCTGTTTTTTGTGTTATTATACCATGAACGCAGTGAAATGGTATAATTGCGCATCCAAAGCCGGTTGCCGTGCAGCTCCGCAGGAGCAAGCGGCGAGGCGCTGCGCATAAAACTAGAATATCGCGTTAGCGACATTCTACCATGAACGCAGTGAAATGGTATAATTGCGCATCCAAAGCCGGTTGCCACGCAGCTCCGCAGGAGCAAGCGGCGAGGCGCTGCGCATAAAACTAGAATATCGCGTTAGCGATATTCTACCACAGTCTGCGCCGCATTGCAAAACAACGCGCATCCTGCGATACCCGCCCGGAATCGTCATTATCTATAAAAAATATGGCGCAGTTTTTGACAAAACGCCGGTTTTGCGCTATAGTATGGCATGGAATTATTTTCTGGATACAAGGAGGAGCTTTTATGCCATCTCTCAAACCTCACGGACAGATGTCCGAAGCCTTTATCACCGCCCTGTTTCTCTCCGTCTCGGGCGGCTTACAGGATGTTTATACCTATTTATACCGCGGCAAGGTCTTCGCCAACGCCCAGACCGGCAACATCGTGCTGATGGCCGTCAAGCTGTTTGCGGGCGAGTGGGGCGAGACACTGCGCTACCTGATGCCCCTTTGCGCCTTCGCACTGGGCATTTTTGTAGCCGAGTTCATCCGCCTCAAGCTCAAGCGGATGCAGTGGCTCCACTGGCGTCAGCTGGTGGTGCTGTTCGAGATCCTGCTGCTCTTCGTCGTGGGCTTTTTGCCGCAGGAGCTGAATCTTCTGGCCAACTCCCTCGTCTCCTTCTCCTGCGCCATGCAGGTACAATCCTTCCGCAAGGTGAACGGCTATGCCTTCGCCAGCACCATGTGCATCGGCAATCTGCGCAGCGGCATGGACTCCCTCTGCGCATGGCTGGTGGGCGGCAGCACCAAAGCCTTCGGCAAGGCGATGCACTACTTCGCCATCATCTTCCTGTTCGCGCTGGGTGCCGGCCTCGGCAGCCTTGCACTGGCCCCCATGGGCAGCCGGGCCATCTGGCTGTCCTGCCTGCTGCTCTTCATCAGCTTCTGCCTGATGTTCCTGAAAGAGGATATCGAGGAGCTGGAAGAATTTGAGCACCTGGAGCACGAGGAAGCCCTTAAAAAATAATTGCGCCGAAGCCTGTCGTATGCTATACTATAGGGTGTTTGTGTGACCCTCCGGCCCGCCGCACCACCGACGTGCCGGAGATGAAGTTGTAAGATCAGGAAGAGGAGCATTCCATGAAAAAAGGCTTTGACAACGCGAAATATCTTCAGATGCAGTCCCAGCACATCCGGGAGCGCATCGCACAGTTCGACAACAAGCTCTACCTCGAGTTTGGCGGCAAGCTGTTCGACGACTACCACGCCTCCCGCGTGCTGCCGGGCTTTGAGCCGGACTCCAAGCTGCAGATGCTGCTGCAGCTCAGGGAGCAGGCCGAGATCGTCATCGTCATCAGCGCGCAGGACATCATCAGCAGCAAGGTGCGCGGCGACTACGGCATCACCTACGACCTCGACGTTCTCCGCCTCATCGACGCCTTCCAGGGCATGGGCCTGTTCGTGGGCAGCGTCTGCGTGACCATGTACACCGCCGCCCCCGAGGTCGAAGCCTTTGAGCACAAGCTGAACAGCGTGGGCGTGCGCACCTTCCGCCACTATAAGATCCCCGGCTACCCCAACGACGTGGCCCGCATCGTCAGCGACGAGGGCTACGGCAAGAACGACTACATCGAGACCCAGCGTCCCCTCGTCGTCATCACGGCCCCCGGCCCCGGCAGCGGCAAGATGGCCACCTGCCTGTCCCAGCTCTACCACGAGCACAAGCGGGGCGTCAAGGCCGGTTATGCCAAGTTCGAGACCTTCCCCATCTGGAACCTGCCCCTCAAGCACCCGGTCAACCTCGCCTACGAGGCCGCTACCGCCGACCTGAACGACGTGAACATGATCGACCCCTTCCATCTGGAGGCCTACGGCGTCACCACCGTCAACTACAACCGCGACATCGAGATCTTCCCGGTGGTCAACGCGATGTTCGAGCTCATCGCGGGCAAGAGCCCCTACAAGTCCCCCACGGACATGGGCGTGAACATGGCCGGCAACTGCATCGTGGACGACGAAGCCTGCCGCGAGGCCTCCCGCAACGAGATCATCCGCCGCTACTTCAAGGCTCTCTGCGACCACAAGACCGGCAAGAACGTGGACAGTGAGATCTTCAAGCTGGAGCTGCTGCTGAATCAGGCCGGTCTGGCTGTCGGCGACCGTGCCGTGGAAAAGCAGGCTCACGCCGTGGCCGAGCGCACCGGCGGCGCACCCGCTGCCGCCATCGAGCTGCCGGACGGCACCGTCGTCACCGGCAAGAACGGTCCTCTGCTGGGCGCAGCCTCTTCTGCCCTGCTCAATGCCCTCAAGAAGCTGGCCGGCATCGACCATGAGATCGACCTGGTCTCCGCCCGCGCCATCGAGCCCATCCAGACCCTCAAGACCAACTACCTCGGCAGCCGGAATCCCCGTCTGCACACCGATGAGATCCTGATCGCTCTGTCCAGCTCTGCCGCCGAGAATGAGACGGCTGCTGTCGCTCTGCAGCAGCTCTCCAAGCTCAAGGGCTGCGACATGCACTCCACGGTCATCCTGTCCAGCGTGGATACGGACACCATCAAGCGTCTGGGGATGTACCTCACCTGCGAGCCCGCCTATGAGCAGGAAGACCGCAAGTATCACAAGAAATAAGCGCTCCGGCGCATAAGAAAAGCCGCACCGTACAGCGAAAAGCTGTACCGTGCGGCTTCTTTGTTTCTTCTGTGGTCTCTCAGACGTGAGACAGGCTGGGCGCACCGCCCGCGATCTCCTCGGCGGTCAGGGGCTTCGCCTCGGCAGGGGCGTTCAGACGCTCCTTTGCTACGGCCAGCATCAGTTTGATGCGGTTCTCCTGATTGACCCTGGTGGCGCTGGGGTCATAGTCGATGGGGGTGATGTTGGCGCTGGGGTACATCGCGCGGATCTTGTTTACCATGCCCTTGCCCACGATGTGGTTCGGCAGGCAGCCAAAAGGCTGTGCGCAGACGATGTTGCCGTAACCGCCCTGTACCAGCTCGATCATCTCAGCCGTCAGCAGCCAGCCCTCGCCCATCTTGGCACCCAGCGAGATGATGCCCTCGGGCTTTTCCACCAGCTCCTTGAAGGGGCCGGGGGCGTAGAACCCGGCGTCGGCCTCGGCCTTGAGCATGGAGCGCTCCACGCTGTCCAGCCAGTTGAGCAGCTGGTCGGTACCCATCTTCATGGCCAGCTTGCCGCCGTAGAGGACATGGTCCTCGCCCATGTTGAAGATGCAGTACTGCACGAAGCCCATCAGACCCGGGAAATTGACCTCGCAGTCCTGGCTCTCGAGGAACTTCTGCAGGTCGTTGTTGCCCAGCGGGCTGTACTTGACGTAGATCTCGCCCACGACGCCGACCTTGACCTTCGGCACACGGGTGACGGGAATGGACTTGAAGTCCCTTGCGATGAGGGGGAAGGTGTGCTTCATCTCACGGGAGGTGAAGCCCTTGCCCGCCAGCAGCACACGGCCCAGACGCTGGACCCAGAGGTCTACCATCTTATCGGCAGCGCCCTTCTCGTTCTCATACGGAGCGACCTGATTGCGCAGGGCGCAGAGCATATCGCCGTAGAACACGCTGGCGATGGCCCGGCGGGCCAGAGGCAGAGTCATCTGGAAGCCGCTGTCCTTCTCGAGGCCCGAGAAGTTCAGGCTGGCCACCGGGATGTTCGGATAGCCTGCCTTGACCAGCGCCTTGCGGAGCAGGTGGATGTAGTTGGAGGCACGGCAGCCGCCGCCCGTCTGGGTGATGAGCAGGGCCGTGTGCTCGAGGTCGTACTTGCCGCTGTTCAGCGCGTCGAGAAACTGGCCAATGACCAGCAGTGCCGGATAGCAGGTGTCGTTGTGGACATATTTCAGGCCCAGCTGCGCCACAGCGCTGCCGCAGTTGCCAAGGATCTCGCACTTGTAGCCGTCGTAGCGCAGGGCGTATTCCAGCAGGCGGAACTGGGTGATGGCCATGTTGGGGATGAGGATGGTGTGAGTTTTCTTCATCTCCGGGGTGAATTTGGGGTAATTGTATTCCATAGGTTCCTCCTATGTTACTTCTTATCTTCGTCTCGCTCATCCAGTGCGGCGAACAGGCTGCGCAGGCGGATATTGACAGCACCCAGGTTTGTAATTTCGTCAATTTTCAGCTGGGTGTAGAGCTTGCCGCCCTCCTGCAGGATCTCGCGGGTCTCATCGGTGGTGATGGCGTCCACGCCGCAGCCGAAGGACACCAGCTGCACCAGGTCCATATCCTTCTGGGTGGTGCAGTACTTGGCGGCGGCATACAGGCGGCTGTGGTAAGTCCACTGGTTCAGCACGCTGGTGGGGAACTTCTCCACGCGGTTGGAGATGCTGTCCTCGGTGACCACCGCCGCGCCGTGGTGGGTGATGAGGTGGTCGATGCCGTGGTTGATCTCCGGGTCCACATGGTAGGGGCGTCCGGCGAGCACGATGATCCGCCTGCCCTGACGGCGGGCCTCATCTATGATCTCGCTGCCCTTGACCCGGATCTGTGCCATGTGGGCTTCATACTCGGCATAGGCGGCGTTGGCAGCCTCCTGCACTTCCTTCTCGGAGATGCCGCCGAAATACTTGGGCAGCACGTCCTTCGCCATCTTGTGGACGAAATCCTTCGGACGGTGGATGCCGACGTAGTCGTAGATGAACTTCTGGCCTTCCAGCTCGGGGCAGTTGCCGGCGAGGACTTCGGGATAGTAGGCCACGACGGGGCAGTTGTAGTGGTTGTCGCCCAGACCCTCGTCGATGTTGTAGGTCAGGCAGGGGTAGAAGATGGCGTCCAGATGCATCTGGGTCAGGGCCTTGATGTGGCCATGGCTGAGCTTGGCCGGGAAGCAGGCGGTGTCGCTGGGGATGGTAGCCTGACCGGCCAGATAGAGGCCGCGGCTGGACACCGGGCTGGTGTGGACGGCAAAGCCCAGCTTTGTCCAGAAGGCATGCCAGAACGGCAGCAGCTCGTACATATTCAGGCAGAGCGGGATGCCGATGGAGCCGCGCTTACCGGCCACGGGCTTATAGCCGGCCAGAAGCTGCTGCTTGTAGGCATAGAGGTTGAGGCTGTTGTCCTCGCTCTTGCCGGTGACGGGCTTGTCGCAGCGGTTGCCGGAAATGAACTTGCGGCCATCGGCGAAGGTGTTGACGGTGAGCTGGCAGTGGTTGCCGCAGCCGCCGCACTTGACGCTGACGACTTTCTGGTCGAAGCTCTCCAGCTCTTCCTCGCTCATCATGGCGGAGGTAGTCTGGCCGTTCTTGCGGCACTGGCGCAGGCCGAAGAGGGCCGCACCGTAAGCGCCCATCAGACCGGCGATGTCGGGGCGGATGACCTCGACGCCCATCTCCTTCTCGAAGGCGCGGAGGACGGCCTCATTGTAGAAGGTACCGCCCTGCACGACGATCTTCCGGCCCAGCTCTTCGGGGCTGGACGCACGGATGACCTTGTACAGCGCGTTCTTGACGACGCTGATGGACAGGCCCGCCGAGATATTCTCGATGGACGCGCCGTCCTTCTGGGCCTGCTTGACCGAGCTGTTCATAAAGACGGTGCAGCGGCTGCCCAGGTCCACGGGGCGGTCGGCGAAGAGGCCGAGGGCCGCGAACTCCTTGACGTCGTAGCCCAGTGCCTGCGCGAAGGTCTGCAAAAAGCTGCCGCAGCCGGAAGAGCAGGCTTCGTTCAGGAAGATGTTGCTGATGGCACCATCCTCGATCTTGAAGCACTTCATGTCCTGACCGCCGATGTCGATGATGAAGTCCACGTCCGGCATGAAGTATTTTGCTGCCGTGAAGTGGGCCACGGTCTCCACGAGGCCGAAGTCGCAGCGGAAGGCGTTCTTGACCAGCTCTTCGCCGTAGCCGGTGGTGGTCACGCTGGCCACCTTGAGGCCGGGGTGCTCTTTATAGATCTTCAGCAGCTGCTGCCGGATAAGGGGCAGCGGGTTGCCGAGGTTCGGCTGATAATTGGTGTAGAGGATCTGGCTCTGCTCGTCCACGACCACCAGCTTGACGGTAGTGGAGCCGGAGTCGATGCCGATATGCACCGGACCGCACTGGGCGCCGAACGCCACCCGCGGCACGCTGTGGGACATATGGCGGGCATGGAATGCCTCGTACTCTTCCTTGCTGGCGAAAAGGGGCGGCTCGCTGGCGTAGGTCGCCGTGGCGGCGTACTCATCCAGCGCAGCGGCCACGTCCGGGAGGACGAACTCCTTGTCGGCGTAGAGGGCAGCGCCCAGCGCGACGTAGAGCAGGCTGTTCTCGGGGCAGGTACCGGTGACGCCCAGTGCCTCATCGAAGCTCTTGCGCAGCACGGTGCTGAAGGTCAGCGGACCGCCCAGATAGAGGATATTGCCCTGGATGGGGCGTCCCTGTGCCAGACCGGCGATGGTCTGGTTGACCACGGCCTTGTAGATGCTGGCCGCGATGTCCTCGGTCTTTGCGCCCTGATTGATGAGGGGCTGCACGTCGCTCTTGGCGAAAACGCCGCAGCGGGATGCGATGGTGTAAGTACGGGTGGCCTGTTCGGCCGCCTTGTTCATCTCATCGGCACTCATCTTGAGCAGGGTCGCCATCTGGTCGATGAAAGCGCCCGTGCCGCCGGCGCAGCTGCCGTTCATGCGGACTTCGGTGCCGTTGGTCAGGAACAGGATCTTTGCATCCTCACCGCCCAGCTCGATGACGCAGTCTGTCGCAGGGACGAACTTTTTGACCGCCACGCGGGTGGAGAACACCTCCTGCACGAAAGGCACGCCGCAGCTGTCGGCCAGGCCCATGCCGGCGGAGCCGGAGATGCTGAGCAGCGCTTTCCGGCCATGCAGCTGCTCTGCGTCGATGCGGCGCAGCAGCTCCTGCGCCTTTTCCAGAATGTGGCTGTAGTGGCGCTCATACGTCGAATATAAAAGGGTATCGTTTTCATCCAGCACCACGCATTTGATGGTAGTGCTGCCGATGTCAAGACCTACTCTCACAGTTGTTTTTCCTCCTGAAGGACAATGCACTCTCCCTCTGCACACAGGGCTCTCCGGCCCGGGCAGAAGTTGTTTGCTAACGAATCAAATCTCAGACTCGCATACATGCGTATTATAAACCAAATCCGGCTGACAATCAATCATTCGGGATTATTTTACACCTTAGAAACAGTAAAATCACCTTTCAAAGTTAAACATTTTGTTAATTTCGCAAACTTTTCTGTGAATTTCGGGCTGTTTCTGCTAAGATTCTTTACCGTCTGTCAATTTTTCCGCTCTCTTCCCTGTCCCGCACACAAAGCAAAGGCATCTGCGCTGCGCCGTCCCGGCCGCATTGCAGATGCCTTTTTGTCTCGTTCAATATCTCCGCAGCAGAAGGAGCTCCTGTGCTGCCCGGCTTGCGAACCGCGCTGCGCGGATGTCGTTCTCCTCGTCGGAGTGGAGTTCCATTTCCGGCGGGATGTCCTCGCAGGAGGCCAGCGGGAACACTACCTGCGCCCGGGTGCCGCCGCCCGGCCGGGCCGTCAGCGTCAGCTTCCAGCCTGCACGGCGGCAGATGAGCTTGCAGATGCGGAGGCCCAGCTTTGCGCCGCTGAGGAAGCGGCGGTTGTTCTCGATGGGGTCTTCCTCCATCAGGCCGCAGCCGTTGTCCTCTACCCGGAGCGCGACGCCCGTCTTTTTCTGTTTCAGGCTCACCCACACCCTGCCGCCTGCATCGCAGGCCCGCAGCGCGTTGGAGATGAGGTGGAGCAGCAGCTGTTCGGCCTCATCGGGGACGCCCATGACGGCGCAGTGCTCGATGCCCCCGCTCTCCGCCGTGAGCGTTATTTCCAGCGACCGCCGGATGTCCGGGGCAAGACGCCCCGCCTTTTCCAGCAGACCGCACAGGTCCAGAGGCTGCAGCTCGCTCAGCTCTTCATTTTCCAGCTGATAAAGTGTTATGGCATTGCGTACCGTGCGGTCCAGCCGGGCAGACTCTATCTGGATGTCTGAAAGTGCCTGCCGGGTGGGCAGGTCGGCCGACGCCAGCAGATGCATCTGCAGATACTCCCGGTTCTGGTCGATGATGCCAAGGGCATGGAAGCACACATCCCCAAACTCCTCCTGAGGGGAGGCTCCTGCTCCATCGTTTCGCCTGCGCATTCTGCTCTACCTCCGCGTCGTGTGGTCAGCACCTCACTGCTGACTCAGTCTACTTTCCAGCGCATAAAGCAGGCGGCCGATGGTCACCTTCCTGCGCTCTAAGCCATACTCTTTTCGAAAATCCCGCCATGTCTGGGTGCCGGTCTCGTCCAGCGTCTCCAGCAGCCGTCGGAGGGCGCTGTCCACAGCCGCAACGGTGAGACCGTATTCCTCCGCCACCGGCCCTAATATCTCCTTGCGGATGGCCAGACGGTGGTCGGAGCCCATCATCACCCGAAGCGCACCGGTCAGGTAGCGCTTGTTGGCGTCGCAGGTGCTCACGCCCCAGCTGCGATAGATGCGCTCGCAGCGTTTTTCCAGGCTCTCCGCCGGGCGGTGGGCCGGGGCGCGCAGCTCCTGCAGCATATCTTCCAGTGTGGCCTGACGGATGAGGTAGCATGCATCCTCCTGACTCAGGCTCTCCACTGCCGACTTCTCGTTGCGTCCGTCGTCCCGCAGAAGCACCAGAGGCTTGCGGGCAAGGCCGCGTATCCTGGGCAGGAACCGGATGCTGTCCATGTCCTCCAGCCTGCCGCCCAGCACCAGAACGTCCACATCGCCCTGCTCGAGCCGTTCCAGCAGCGGCCGGCTGCTGCGGTAGCCCGTGCAGCGGATGGCCGGGTTGCGCTCCTCGAGATAGCGCGTCCATACCCGCATCTCTCTGGGGTCATAGCTGGCCAGCGCTACGCGCCATATGACGTTCTGTTCCTCATAGCTCACACGACGCGCCTCCCTTCCTGCAGGTGTTCTGCCTGCTCCGCCTGCGGATACCAGCAGGAAATAACATCCTGCCACAGCTCCGGCTGGACCGAATTCTCATACAAAAACTGCAGCAGCCGTCCGCACTCCTCTTCCGGGGCCGGGACCCATGTACGGGCTGTGTCTGCCGGGTCATCCGGAGCCTTTGTCCGGCTCACGGTCAGCCAGCAGCCCTGTCCCTCCGTCTCCAGAGAACAGGCAAGGGTATACGCCTCCTGATACGGTTCCAGCGTCGAAAATCTCCTCACCAACGGGACATCCTGTTTCATTCTGCATCCTCCTTGCCCCATCTGTCCGGCCCTTCCACTTATGCCGGACAAACTGCTTCATACTATCTTGTATAAAAGTGTATGGAGCGTCGAAAGGAGTTGCAACGACAAATTTGCGTCAGTTTTCGTCGAAATTTGGAACACTGAAAATATTAACATGGATACTGTCTCAAGAATACCATCAACCGCTCCAAAAATCAAGACACATCTGCCGCATCCTCCTGATTTGGGACGCTTTTCCGCGCAGGATGCGGCGCTTTTCCATCCTTCGGCAGAAAACACAGAACTTGGCACCCGTTACGACACAAATTGTTCATATTCTTCTGATAAAATCAAGCAGATACTATGTTTCCCTCTCCGTCCACAAACGCCGGGCGGAATAGGCCAGCAGACACTTCCCCGTTCTGCTGCCGGAAAGGCAGGCCAATGCTTCAGCTTATCAATATCGAAAAGAAATACACCACCGGCGATCTGACACAGGCAGCGCTCAACGGGGTCAGTCTCAACCTGCGCGACAGCGAATTTGTCGCCATCCTCGGCCCCAGCGGCTCGGGCAAGACCACGCTGCTCAACATCATCGGCGGCCTCGACCGCTACGACAGCGGCGAGCTCATCATCAACGGCATCTCCACCCGCCGCTACACCGACCGGGACTGGGACTCCTACCGCAACCACACCGTCGGCTTCGTGTTCCAGAGCTATAACCTCATCCCCCACCAGACCGTCCTCGCCAACGTCGAACTGGCCCTGACCATCTCGGGCGTGTCGGGCGCTGAGCGCCGCCGCCGTGCCGCCGAGGCGCTGCGGCAGGTGGGTCTCGGGGATCAGCTCCACAAGCGCCCCACCGAGATGTCGGGCGGCCAGATGCAGCGCGTGGCCATCGCCCGCGCCCTCGTCAACAACCCCGACATCCTGCTGGCCGACGAGCCCACCGGCGCACTGGACAGCGAGACGAGCATCCAGGTCATGGAGCTGCTGAAGGATGTGGCAAAAGACCGCCTCGTGGTCATGGTCACGCACAACCCCGAACTGGCGGAGCAGTATGCCAACCGCATCGTCCGTCTGCGGGACGGCGCTGTCACCGACGATACCCGCCCCTTCGAGCCGGACGACACAAAGCTTGCCCCTCCCATCCATAAGAACATGGGCCGTTCGTCCATGTCGTGGCTCACCTCACTGGCCCTGAGCTTCAACAACCTGCGCACCAAAAAGGCCCGCACCCTGCTCACAGCCTTCGCGGGCAGCATCGGCATCATCGGCATCGCCCTCATCATCTCGCTGTCCACCGGCGTCAACGCCTATATCGCCGACATAGAGCGCTCCACCCTGAGCGAATACCCGCTCCAGATCCTGAGCAGCGGCGTGGACATCACGAGCTTTCTGTCCGCGGGCAGCAGCGGCGGCACCACAGCCACCGGCCTGCCCACCGACGAGGACGGCAATAAGGACACCTCCGGCGGCGTGGAGGGAATGGTCTCGGTTCGCCAGCTCATCACCAAGATGGTGTCGGGCCTGACGTCCAACGACCTCACTTCCTTAAAGAAATATCTCGACAGCGACGAGTCCACCATTGCGGATGACGCCACCTCCATCGAGTATTCCTATAGCGCCCAGCCCCAGATCTACCGGCAGGACGCCGACGGCAGCGTGCATCAGGTCAACCCGGACTCCACCCTCTCGATGCTGGGTCTGGGAAGCCCGGGTTCCGGCTCCACCTCCGTCACCAGCAGCCTGATGAACAGCGTGGGCAGCAACACCAGCGTCTTCTATCAGCTGCCCGCCAACAGCGACCTTTATAAGTCCCAGTACGAAGTCAAGGCCGGCCGCTGGCCCGAAAAGCCCACCGAATGTGTCGCTGTGCTGAGCAAATACGGCACTGTGACCGACTACGCCCTCTACTCCATGGGTCTGCGGGACTCCGCCGAGCTGGACAAGATGATCCAGCAGTTTGCCCAGAACCAGAACGTCGATGTCCCCAGCGATTTCCGCACCTACAGCTACGACGAGCTGATGGGCCTGAAGTTCAAGCTGGTGAACAGCGCCGACACCTACGTCTACGACGACACCTACGGCATCTGGAAGAGCAAGGCCGACGACAAGGACTATATGCAGCGGCTGGTGGAGAACGGCGAGGATATCACCATCGTGGGCATCGTCCAGCCGGACTACACCGCCTCCGCTTCCATGCTCACCTCCGGCATCGCCTACCCCGCCTCCCTGACCGAGAAGGTCATGAAGGACGCTGCCGACAGCGACATCGTGAAACAGCAGATGGCCGACCCCGCCACCAACGTCCTCACCGGCGAGAGCTTCGGCAAGGCCGAGAGCCTCCGCGACTTCGATTTGACCAGCCTCTTCTCCATCGACACCGACGCCCTCAAGAATGCCTTTTCTTTTGATGCCGATGCCCTCGACTTCGATTTGAACGGTGCCTTCGACCTCAGCAGCGGCAGTTTCGATTTGAGCAGCCTCATCGACTTCTCGGATCTCTCCCTCGACATCGACGAGCTGCCCGACATCGACCTCAGCGACGCCTTTGCAGAGCTGGACCTCTCCGTCTCGCCGGAGGCTCTGCAGGACCTCGTGCAGAAGGTGTTCAAGGACTATAAGAAATATATCATCGGCAACGGCATCCTCAACTTCAAGAAGTGGAGCTTTTCTGCCTACCTCAAGTCGGAGCAGTTCCAGAAGCTGATGGCCGAGTCCATGAAAGACCTCGTTGACCCGGACAAGCTGCAGGGGCAGCTCTCGAGCGCTCTGCAGACCACCATCCAGACCGTGATGGAGACCTACTCCGACCAAATCACAGAGGTGCTGAAAAGCCAGCTGGACGCTGCCATCCAGAAGGGCATCGTCACCTTCCAGGACCAGATACAGTCCCAGCTCAAGACGGCCATCCAGCAGAACATCGGCAAGCTGAGCAGCCAGATGGAGAACGCCATCAAGATCGACGCGTCGGCTTTCCAGAAGGCCATCCAGCTCAACATGACCGCCTCCGAGCTGACCGAGCTGATGCGCTCCACCCTCCGCTCCTCTTCCGCCACCTATGAGGCCAACCTGACGGCCTTCGGCTACGCGGACGAGGCCTCCCCCAGCCAGATCAAGATCTATCCGAAGGACTTCGCCAGCAAGGCCGCCATCCTGGAAAAGCTGGATGCCTACAACGCCGGGATGTCTGCAAAGGGTGAAGACGAAAAAATGGTGCAGTACACCGACCTCGTGGGTACCCTGATGACCAGCGTGACCGAGATCGTGGACATGATAAGCAGCATGATGGTGGCCTTCGTCTCCATCTCGCTGGTCGTCTCCTCCATCATGATCGGCGTCATCACCTATATCAGCGTCCTCGAGCGCCGGAAGGAGATCGGCATCCTGCGCGCCATCGGCGCTTCCAAGCGGAACGTCTCCGAGGTGTTCAACGCAGAGACCTTCATCATCGGCCTCTGCTCGGGCGTCATGGGCATCGTCCTCAGCGAGATACTGCTCATCCCCGGAAACATCATCATCCAGAAAGTCTCCGGCACTTCGACCCTCGTTGCCTCCCTGCCCGTGGATGCAGCCCTCTTCCTCGTGGCACTGGCCACCCTGCTCACCATTCTGGCCGGCATCATCCCGGCCCGCGGCGCAGCCAAGTGCAACCCCGTCAAGGCCCTGCGCGCCGAGTAGACCCCAGCGATCTCATTCCCGGTATCCTTTCCGCTCCGGCGGCAGGGATACCGGGATTTTTTTGGCTTGTTTTTGCTCCGGCCCGTCGGTTCAGCTTGTATCCATCCTGCATAAGAACGCGCTTTTTTGCTCTAAAAGTTACAAAAGAGTACGGTCGTCCCGGGAGATTCTGACGTGTACCGGGAATTGCCGGAAATCCATTTGCTTTTCGCTCTGCGGGCAAATCAACCTGCACAAAGGAGGGTCGATTTGTTATGCAATTCTGCCAAAAGTGTTTCAGGGTTATTGATTTATTCCACAAATTATGCCATACTATAGTCACTGAAACCGTTCCCGACATCGTTCCCGCACGATTTCAGTAAAAACCAGAACTTCGACCGAAAGAGAGGTGCTTCCCGGGATGCCGAACATGACCATCAAAGACATTGCCCGTCTGAGCGGCTGTTCCGTCAGCACCATCTCCCGCGTCATCAATGACCGGCCGGATGTGCGTCCCGAAACGAAGGAAAAGGTGCTCCAGATGATGCGGGAGTCGGGCTTCGTGCCAAACACCAACGCCCGGCAGCTGAAGATCCAGCAGTCCCGCAGCCTCGTCTTTGTGGTCAAGGGTACCCGGAACCTCTTCTTCTCGGACTTCCTCGTTCAGCTGCAGCGGGCCGCGACCCTTTACGGGTACAGCGGCATCGTCTCCTACCTGGACGAGAATGCCAACGAGATAGACGCCGCCCAAAAGATCCTGCGGGAGATAAAGCCCAAAGGCATGATATTCCTCGGCGGCAGCGTGACGAACTTCCAGCAGGGCTTTGCGAATATCACCGTCCCCTCGGTGCTGACGACGCTGGTCTCCGACGAGCTGGATTTCCCGAACCTCTCGATGGTGGGCGTGGATGACCGGGCTGCGGCCCGCACCGCCGTCTCCCACCTCATCGCGCAGGGCCACCGGAAGATAGCAGTTCTCGGCGGTCCGGCCACCAGTTACCCCAGTCGGATGCGCCGCCTTGGCGCACAGGATGCCATGGAGGATGCCGGGCTCACCTTTGACGACCGGCTCTACGGCCTGTCCAACTACGATTTCGAGTCTGCCTACCATGCCATGAACAGCCTGCTGGCCCGACGGGCCGAGTTCACCGCCCTGTTCGCCATGAGCGATGTCATCGCTTTCGGTGCCATCCGGGCGCTGGTGAGCGCCGGGTTCCGGGTGCCGGAAGATGTATCGGTCATCGGCTTCGACGGCATCTCGATGTCCCGCTACTGTGTGCCGGTGATGACCACCATCGTCCAGCCCGGCGAGCAGATCGCGCTCCAGAGCATCGAGCTGCTGGTGCGGCAGATCGAGCATGGTGCCCCGGCCCAGAAGATCACCCTCCAGCCTGAGCTGCAGGTCGGTGAGAGCGTAAGGGCGGTCTGATTTATTTCGTCTCATTTCCGCTGTCAGGCGGAATGTGTATATCACATGATGAAGAAGGAGAACAATTATGAAAAAGATGATCTCTCGTCGTAATTTCCTGAAAGTCGCCGGCGCTTCTGCTGCCGCCCTCGGTTTGGCTGCCTGCGGCGGCTCCTCCAGCAGCACCGCTGCTTCCACCGCCGGTTCTACCGCAGCTTCTGCCGCTCCCGCAGCTGCCGGCAAGGTCTACTACCTGAACTTCAAGCCCGAGCAGGATCAGGCCTGGCAGGACCTGGCCGCCGTCTACACCAAGCAGACCGGCGTGCCTGTCACCGTCGTGACCGCCGCTTCCGGCCAGTATGAGACCACCCTGATGAGCGAGATGGAGAAGAGCGAGGCTCCCACCCTGTTCCAGGTGAACGGCCCTGTTGGTCTGGCAAACTGGAAGGATTACTGCTACGATCTGTCCGGCAGCCAGCTGTACGGTGAGCTGACCAGCGACTCTTTCGCACTGAAGGATGGCGACGCTGTGGCTGCCATCGCCTACGTCCTCGAGACCTACGGCATCATCTACAACAAGGAACTGCTGACCGCCGCTGGCTATACCCAGGACGACATCAAGGGCTTTGCCGATCTGAAGAAGGTCGCTGACGATATTCAGGCACGCAAGGCTGAGCTGGGCGTGGACGGTGCTTTCACTTCTGCCGGCATGGACAGTTCTTCTGACTGGCGCTTCAAGACCCATCTGGCAAACCTGCCCATCTACTACGAGTACAAGGCTGACGGCATCAGCTCCACCGACGCCATCAAGGGCACCTACCTCGACAACTACAAGAAGATCTGGGACCTGTACATCACCGACTCTACCTGCGACCCCAAGCTGCTGGCTTCCAAGACCGGCAACGACGCCGTGGCTGAGTTCGTGGGCAAGAAGGCCGTCTTCTACCAGAACGGCACCTGGGCCTACAGCGATGTGAAGGATCTGGGCGACGACAATCTGGGCATGCTGCCCATCTACATCGGCGCTGAGGGCGAGGAGAATCAGGGCCTGTGCACCGGCTCCGAGAACTTCTGGTGCGTCAACAACACCTCCTCCGATGAGGACATTCAGGCTACTCTGGACTTCCTGAACTGGTGTGTCACCTCCGACGAGGGCACTTCCGCTATGGCCGATGACATGGGCTTCGTCATCCCCTTCAAGGCCGCCAAGGACTCCACCAACCCCCTCATCGCCATCGCCAACGATTACGTTGCTGAGGGCAAGACCAGCGTGGATTGGTGCTTCTCCACCATGCCTTCCGAGGAGTGGAAGAACGGTGTCGGCTCTGCACTGACCGCTTACGCGGCAGGCACCGGCAGCTGGGACGATGTGGTCACCGCCTTTGTGGACGGCTGGGCCAAGGAGTACAAGCTGGCCAACGGCTAAGGGTTCTCCTTCTTCCGCAGCAGCTGGATAACGGGGAGGCGGGCGATGTGTTCGCCCGCCTCCCCTTCTTTTTCAGGAGGTATATCATGCAAAAGGCCATCAGTAAATATTGGCCGGTGTTCGTACTGCCCACCCTGCTGGCGTTCATCATCGGCTTCATCTGGCCCTTTATCTGGGGCATCTATCTTTCCTTCCAGCGTTTCACCACCGTGAGCAAGACCACCTTCGTGGGCCTGCAGAACTACATCAGCGTCTTTTCGGACGAGACCTTCCTCCACGCCTTCAGCTTTACGGCGGCGTTCACCGTGGTGTCCACCGTCCTCATCAATGTCTTCGCCTTCGCCATCGCGCTGGTGCTCACCCGCGGCATCCGCGGCACCAACCTCTTCCGCACCGTCTACTTCATGCCGAACCTCATCGGCGGCATCCTGCTGGGCTACATCTGGCAGATCCTGCTCAACGGTGTGCTGGCCAACCTGCAGAAACCTCTGCTGGCGCTGGATGCCAAGGCCGGTTTCGTCGGTCTGGTCATCCTGATGTGCTGGCAGCAGATCGGCTACATGATGATCATTTACGTTGCCGGCCTGCAGAGCGTGCCCGGCGACCTGATCGAAGCCGCCAAGATCGACGGTGCCAACGACCGCGAGATCCTGTTCAAGATCAAAATTCCCATGGTCATGCCCAGCGTGACCATCTGCACCTTCCTGACCCTGACCAACAGCTTCAAACTGTTCGACCAGAACGTTGCCCTGACCGCAGGCGAACCCGCCAACGCCAGTGAAATGCTGGCCCTGAACATCTACAACACCTTCTATGGCCGTTCCGGTGCCCAGTGGAAGGGCATTGGTCAGGCGAAGGCTGTGGTGTTCTTCCTGATCGTCGTGGTCATTTCTCTGATCCAGCTCCACTTTACCCGTTCCAAGGAGGTGCAGCAGTAATGCCTAAACAGAAAAAAATGTGGGATAACATCCTCACCGTCATCATGACGCTGCTGAGTCTGCTGTGGATCTACCCCATCGTGCTGATCCTGCTGAACAGCTTGAAGGTCGAGGGCAGCTTTACCACCTCCACTGTGTTCAAGCTGCCCACCGCCGAGACCTTTGCGGGCCTGAGCAACTACGTTTACGGTGTCACCAAGATGGGCTTCCTTTCCAGCCTTGGCTACAGCCTTGTCATCACCGTTACCAGTGTGGTGCTGATCCTGCTGTGCTGCTCCATGACCGGTTGGTACCTCACCCGCGTGAACAATAAGCTGAGCAAGTTCATGAACCTGCTGATCGTGTTCTCCATGGTCGTGCCCTTCCAGATGGTCATGTTCACCCTGTCCAAGACCGCTGACCAGCTCAATCTGAACACTCCGTGGAACATCTGCATCATCTATCTGGGCTTCGGTGCCGGTCTGGCCGTGTTCATGTTCACCGGCTTCATGAAGAGCGTCCCCATCGAGATCGAAGAGGCTGCCATGATCGACGGCTGCAACCCCATCCAGATCTTCTTCAAGATCGTCTTCCCCATCCTCAAGCCCACCATGATCTCCACCGCCATCCTTGAGACGATGTGGGTCTGGAACGACTACCTGCTGCCCACGCTGGTGCTGGACATCAAGAAATACCGCACCATCCCCATGGCCATCCAGTATTTCCGCGGCGGCTATGGCCGCGTCGAGCTGGCCCCCATGATGGCCTGCATCATCATCGCCATCATCCCCATCATCATCCTTTACATGACCTGCCAGAAGTACATCATCGAGGGTGTCGTGGCAGGCGCTGTCAAGGGCTAAAGCAAGGAGGTTCCAGCCATGCGTGCAAGCGGCATTCTGATGCCCGTCTTCAGCCTGCCGGGTCCTTACGGCATCGGCACGCTGGGAGATGAAGCCTTTGCCTTCGTCGATTTCCTTGCGGCCGCAAAGCAGACCTACTGGCAGATACTCCCCATCGGCCCTACGGGCTACGGGGACAGCCCCTACCAGAGCTTTTCTGCCTTTGCCGGCAACCCCTACTTTATCGATTTCCGTCTGCTGGCAGCGGACGGCCTCCTCACCGAGGCTGAGCTGCCCGCGCCCCAGCCGGTGGGTCCCGTCGATTACGGTGCGCTCTACCGGCAGCGGCCCGTGGTGCTCCATAAAGCGGCTGACCGGCTGCTGGCTTCCCCTACCCCGGCCTATGAGGCTTTCTGTGAGGCCCAGAGCGGCTGGCTCGAGGATTATGCCCTCTTCATGGCCGTCAAGGCCGAGCGGGGGCAGGCCGGTCTCGCCGACTGGCCCGACGACCTGCGCACCCGGGAGCCTGCGGCCCTCGCCGCCGCCAAAGAGCGGCTGGCCGCCGAGGTGGACTACTACAAGGCCGTGCAGTTCTTCTTCTATACCCAGTGGAATGCCCTCAAAGCCTATGCTAACAGCCACGGCATCCAGCTGGTGGGCGACATCCCCATCTACGTCAGCCCCGATTCCAGCGACCTCTGGACCCACCCGGAGCTGTTCCAGACCGACGGCGCCGTCCACCTGACCAGCGTTGCCGGATGTCCGCCCGACGCCTTTGCCGCCGACGGTCAGCTCTGGGGCAACCCGCTCTACGACTGGCCCCGCCACGAGGCCGAGGACTTCCGCTGGTGGAAGCGGCGCATCAAGCACGCCACTTCCATCTACGACGTCGTCCGCATCGACCATTTCCGGGGCTTCGAGAGCTACTACTCCATCCCCGCCGGGAACAAGACCGCTGCGGGCGGTCACTGGGAGAAAGGTCCTGACCGCGCCTTCATCGACGCCATCCACAAGGCGCTGGGCGAGGGCGGCATCATCGCCGAGGATCTGGGCTATTTGACCCCCGAGGTCAAGGCCATGCTGGCCGCAAGCGGCTACCCGGGCATGAAGATCATGCAGTTCGCCTTCGACAGCCGCGAGCCGGGCAACTACCTGCCCTACACCTACCCCCGCAACAGTGTGGTCTACACCGGCACCCACGACAACGTGACCGCCGAGGGCTGGCGTCAGAGCGCCAGCGCCGAGGATGTGGCCTATGCCTGCCGCTACCTGCGCTGCGCACCGGAAGACCTCACTGAGGCCATGATATGCGCCTGCCTTTCCTGCGTGTCGGAGATGGCCGTCATCCCGCTGGCCGACTGGCTCCATCTGGACGCTGAGGCCCGTATCAATACCCCCAGCACCCAGAATGCCAACTGGCAGTGGCGGCTCACCCGGCCGCTCACCCCGGCCCTCAGCGCTCACATCGCTGAGCTGACCGCGCTGTACCACCGTGTGCCGGGCGAAGAACTTTAAGTTTTCCCCATTTTTCTCCGATTCATCCTGATAGCAGCAGCGCTCTGCCTGCCGTCCCCTCACCGGACAGCAGCCGGGGCGCTGCTGTTTTTGCGTTTTTCTTCAAATTTCACACAACATTTTTTCGGAGTCTCCGGCCTGCTTTGCTCTTTATATTTTATCGTTTTTTCGTTTGTTTCTCCTGGATTTTCCGTTTCGGAGCCCCAAATCACGTTCCAATTATCTTTTTTCGCTCTCTTGTTGTTTTTGGGCAGTTATGCTATAATTCAGGTAACTTAGTCTCCGTATGTGGACGGAGCGCATGTGCGAAAGGAGCATTCCCACTATGGAACTTACATATCAGAGCCCGCTGATGCCGGCATCCTACACGGCCCTCTCTGCCGATGAAATGACCTATATTGATGGCGGTGCCATCCAGATAGGCTCTTATCTCATCGAATTTCACCCCGAGAACCTCCTCACTGCCGCTGTGAACTTCACGGTCAACTTCGCCCAGCTGATGGGCAAAGCAGCCCTCGGCACAGCCGTTGGCGGCCTCGTCCTGATGCACCAGGATGGTTTGACTCTGTCCCAGTCAGTCTCCTATTACTGGGACGGCCAGAACAAGGCCGGCAAAGCTGCCACTGTGGCGGTCGGCGCTCTCGCTGGCTGGTACGGCGCAATGCAGGCCATCCAGATCTATAACACGATCAAGTCCATCTTCATCGAGCTCAAGAATGCTTACGCCCAGACCAAGGCAAATATTGCCGCGTCCCAGCAGCAGAATGTCGGCATCACCGACCCCATCGTGGCTGCTGCTGCCTGAGTCTGTTTGATTTGACGGAGTGATCGAAAGGAGTCGTTTATGAAACGCATCCAGATGCCTTCTTCCTATGCTATTGTACCGGACGGAGAAAAAGCCCTTCTTGGCGGCGGCGGCGCACTTCGTGACGCATGGACCTCATTTACGGACCATCTCCGTTTCACTGATTTCTTCTTTCGAGGTGGACTGCTCTCTCTCTCCATCTCGTTCATTCCGAAGCTGCTGTTCAATGTGGTCAAGGCCGGCTTCAATGTCGTGGAAGACGTCCACACCTTCCTCTTCGGCGGACCGAGCAAGGCCGCAGAAGACCTTCAGGCCTACAAGAACGATATGAGCGCTCTGCGTGCAGACGCAAAGTCTCAGCGCGGCTGATTTTTCCTGAAATCAAAAATGCCCTGCGGCGGTGGATCCTCACCATGCCGCAGAGCATTCTTTTTGTGTTTTACATGACCCGCACAGCTCCCTGCTCCCGCAGCGAGAGCAGATAGCAGCAGCCCGGGCCGAACAGCGCCTCCATCGCGGCGCGGTAGCGCTTTACCAGCGCATCCGGTACAAAAGCCTGGATCGTTCCGGCAAAGCCGCCGCCCTGCATCCGCCATGCACCGCCGGTGCCTGCAAGGATGCTCTGGCTGATGGCCAGCGCCACCGACAGCCCCTGATGCTTCGGCGAAGAAGCGCAGTAGACATTCTGGCAGCACTCAAAGGACGAGTGGCCGCTCTTCTCCACCAGCCGGGCAAAGGCGGCAAAGTCTCCCGCCGCAAGAGCATCTCTCTGGGCAAGGGTACGGGCATTCTCCTCAAAATAGTGGATGGCACGCAGCACGGCGCGGTCGCCGCATTGCTCCCGCAGGCGGGGCAGCTCCTGCCAGAAGCGTTTCTCGTCCACCTCGCCCAGCACCTTGCCGCCCAGACAGGCCGCCACGGCCTCCATCTCGCTCCGGATGGCCGCGAACTCGCCGGTCAACTCGCTGTGGCTGGCGCGGGTATCGGTGACGCAGAGGGTCATACCCTCGGGCAGGACGCCGTCGGCATGTATCTTCTCGATCTTCGGTGCCGTCGGGTCGGCAAAATCCGCAAAGAGCACCCCGCCCACGGCGCTGGTCAGCTGGTCCAGCAGGCCGCTGGGCTTGCCGAAGTAGGTATTCTCCGCAAACTGGCAGATGCGGGCCAGCGCAGGGGCGTCCATGCCGCAGCCGTATTCCGTGTTGAGGATAATGGCCACGCCCATCTCAAAGGCTGCTGAGCTGGACAGTCCCGAGCCCCGCAGCACATCGCTGGCCGTGTAGGCGTCGAAGCCGCCCACATCGCAGCCCTTTGCCCGGAAGCCCTCCGCGATGCCCCGGATGAGGCTGGCCGAGTGGGTGCCTTCCCCCTGCTGCGGCTCCTCTTCTGTCAAATCAATGACGTCCAGCTTGTTGAAGCCACGGGACTTGACCCGGATGAAGCCATCCTCGTTCCGGGATGCCACCGCCACAAGGTCCAGCGTGACCGCACCCGCAAGACCGTAACCGTGCTGGTGGTCGGTGTGATTGCCGCCAAGCTCTGTGCGGCCCGGGGCCGAATAGACCTGCACCTGCCGCCCCGGCCCATAGTAAAGCTCAAACTGCTCGAGGGCCGCACCATAACGGCCGCGCTGGCGGGCCAGGACCTCCTCGCTGCCGCCGTAGAGCGCGGCCAGCGCGGCGTCCCACCTCCCTGCTGCGATCTGTTCTCTGAGCTGCCTGCTGGTTGCCATCCAGAACCCCTCCCTGCACTCTCTGCAATGTTCGGTTTGTTACCGCTATTGTAATGCATCCGCTGCCATTTTGCAATTTCAACCCGCAAAAAAAGTGATTTTCGGTGTCCAGCCCAAAGAATAAGATGTACTTTTGTTGAATTTGCGGGGGCAGATGTGGTATACTCAGGCTATAGAGCCAACAGGCAGGAGGGAACCGCAATGGCAGACGTCTACAAGCAGTCGTTCAAGCAGAACTACACCCACAACATCGAGCTGTCCATCTTCAACTGCGGTCTGGAGCGCTGTGCTCCGGGGCAGACCTGGGGTCCCGGCATCCGGGACCACTACCTCATCCATCTGGTCGTCTCGGGCAAAGGCGTGTTCGAGGTCGGCGGGCGCACCTACGAGGTCGTGCCGGGCGATCTGTTCTTTGCCCGCCCCAACCAACTCATCCGCTATACTGCCGACGAGGCCCAGCCGTGGGAGTACAGCTGGGTCGGCTTCAACGGTGCCTGCGCCAACAAGCTTGCGGCGCAGCTGCCTTTCACCGACGCTGCCCCCGTCCACCACACCCAGGACCTGGAGGGGATGCGGGCGGCCCTGAGCAGCATCTACTCTTCCCGCGGCCTGCAGCCCCAGGACGAGGCCGCGATGGTGGGCTATCTCTACCTCTTCATCGCCGCCCTGATGCGGGAGACCAGTGAGAGCCGCCCCCACAGCACCTCTTCTTCCAGCCAGTATGTCCTGAACGCCATCAAGTACATCCAGTTCAACTACTCCCACGACATCTCCATCGACGATGTCGCCAAGAGCGTCGGCGTCTCCCGGAGCCATCTGTACCGGGTGTTCATGCTCAATGTGGGCAAGAGCCCCATCGACTATCTGACCGAATACCGGGTCAACGAAGCCTGCAAGCTGCTGCGCAGCGGCACGCTGTCCATCGCCGAGGTGGCGGCATCGGTGGGCTTCCTCGACCAGTTCTATTTTTCGCGGGTGTTCAAGCGCGCCAAAGGTGTGCCGCCCAGCAAGTATATGACTTCGCAGGCTGACGCAGACGTCCAGCCCGCCCCTGACGAGACATAAGGAGAGATCATTCCATGCCCTTACAGAAAAACCAGCTTCTCACCCTCCGCATCGAGCGTCTTTCCAGCGACGGCAGCGGCGTTGCCCACTCGCCGGAGGGAGAGGCCGTTTTCGTCCCGGGTACTGCCCCCGGCGATGAGGCTCAGGTGCGTATCGTCAAGGACTGCGGCCGGTATGCCTTCGGCATTCTGGACAAACTGCTCACCCCTTCGCCTGACCGCATCCCGGTGGACTGCGCTGTCGCCGGCCCCTGCGGCGGCTGCAGTCTGCGGCACATGGACTACGCCGCCGAGCTGCGGTCCAAGCAGGAGAGCGTCGCCGACGCCTTCCGCCGCATCGGCGGACTGGATGTGCCGGTGCCGGATGCCCTTCCCTCCCCCGAGGTAGACCGCTACCGCAACAAGGTACAGTTCCCGGTGGGCCGCGACAAAAACGGTGCGCCCTGCATCGGCTTTTACGCCGGCCGCACCCACCGCATCGTCCCCTGCCCCGATTGCAGATTACAGCCCGGCGTCCTGAACGACATCGGCAACGCGCTCTGCAGCTTCTTCGCCGCCCACGGCATCCAGCCCTACGACGAGGAGAGCGGCAAGGGCCTTGTTCGGCATATCTTCCTGCGCCGGGGTACCCACAGCGGCCAGATCATGGTCTGCCTCGTCTGCACCCGCCCGAAGTTCCCCCACAGCGAGGAGCTCGTGACCGCGCTGCGGGAGCAGTTCAGCGATATTGCGTCCGTCCTTATCAATGTCAACGCCAAGAAGACCAACGTCATCCTCGGCGAGGAGACCATCTCCCTCTACGGCCCGGGCTATATCGAGGATACTCTCTGCGGTGTGCCGGTCCGGCTCGGCCCCCTCTCCTTCTATCAGGTCAACACACTGGCCGCTGAGCGGCTCTACGGCATCGCTGCCGAGTACGCCCAGCTGGAGCCCTCGGACGTTCTGCTCGACCTCTACTGCGGCATGGGTACCATCGGTCTCTCCATGGCCGACCGCTGCCGGGAGCTCATCGGCGTGGAGATCGTGCCTGAGGCCATTGACAGCGCCAAGGCCAACGCCGCCCGGATGGGCGACGCCGTCGCCGCCAAGAGCCGCTTCTTCTGCGCCGACGCCGGTCAGGCCGCCGCCCGCCTCGCCGCTGAGGGCCTGCGGCCTGATGTCATCATGCTCGACCCGCCCCGCAAGGGCTGCGACGAAACGACCCTTTCCGCCGTCGTCCAGATGTCCCCCCGCCGGGTGGTCTACGTCAGCTGCAACCCCTCCACCGCCGCAAGAGATGCCGCATGGCTCGAAGAGCACGGGTATCATGCGGAGAAGGTGCAGCCGGTGGACCTTTTTCCCCGAACACGGCATTGCGAGGTTGTGAGTTGTTATACCAAAACGATGTAACAAACGCAGCCCTTAAGCCATGTCGAAGCGGTTTTCCTTTTGACCAAACTCCATGTCGAGCGGCATATCGAAGTGGACGTCAGCATGGATGAACTGGATGTGACTGCTGCGGAAAGCAAGGCGACTTACAACGAGATTCGGGATTATGTGTGGGAGCATCATCAGCTCAAGGTCTCCAACCTCTATATCGCACAGGTGAAGCAGAAACACGGCATTATTGAGCGAGAGAATTACCATAATGCGAAAAATGAAAATGCGAAGCAGCCCAAGTGTCCGAAGGAAAAAGAGGATGCGATTGTGGAAGCATTGAAGCATTTTCAGATGATTTGATTTACAGTATGTCCGTCTGATTTTCAGGCGGGCATTTTCTTTTGTTGGAATATGGTGTTTCTATTTTTATCGTGGTACAATATCTTAAAGACTTTTTGATTTCGGAGGGAGCCGTCATGATCGATCTTGCAAAACTGGAGCCTGTTTTGGGCGGATACCAGACCTATTTCCCGAAGCATTGGCCTCATGTTGAAGATTTCAAATGGGAAGCCGCGCAGCATTTCCACGACCATTGGAATATTGACGCGGCAGATTTTGGTGAAATGTTCAAGGAAGCCACTGCAACGGTCTTTTCGCTTCTGGATACCGGCTATGCCTATCCCCGTGCGATGATCCTGAATTTCGCAGCAGCGGACTGTGAAGCAACACGCGCAATGTTCCGCAGCTTGTTTGATGAATCCACCGAACTTTCCCAGCGCATTATTGCATTTCAGGCTGCCACCGAAGAAATACGCACAAAATACAACGACGGCAGTTGGAATAACCACTACCAGAACACCAGTGCCATCAGCGTCTATCTGTGGCTCCGGTATCCGGATCAATATTATATCTACCGCTATTCCGTTGCCCGTGACATCTCGGATGCGCTGAACTTCGATGCTCCGCCCAAGCGGGATGGTTCCGTAGAATCGCTGCTAAACAGCTACCGCCTTTATGATGAGCTGCGGGTGGCACTGAGCCAAAATGCTGCCATCACCCAGATGATCCGCAGTGCCATTGAAGCAGCCCCTGCCGGAAAATACTGGCCAGACACACACTGGAATATCGCTGCCATTGATCTGGGCTTTTATCTGAGCCGTTTCTACCTTGCCGAACAAAAGACATCACAGATGCAGGCCGGATGGTTTCCTGCTGAAAGTGAGTATGATCCGGGCATTACAACCGCACAGTGGAGTGCTTTGCTGCAAGACACCTCGGTTTTTACCTCGGAGGCTTTGCAGGTGATGAAATGTATGCTGGATTACGGCGGGCAGGCCACCTGCAAACAGCTTGCCATTAAATACGGTGAAACCAGCAACTTCTACATCTCCAACTCCTACCATCTTGCACAGCGGGTGGCAGAAAAGACTGGCTGCCGCTGCATGCCCCGCGACAGCGAAAATATGCGTTGGTGGCCCATTTTATATGTGGGCAAAAATGCCAGCACAAAGGCGGATGGCACTTACATCTGGCGCTTGCGAGATGAGCTTTTACAGGCTCTGAAAAAAGCCGATCTCTCGAAAGTACCGGCTGCCGCTGCCGCCTGTGAAGCACCTTCACGCCACTACTGGTGGCTGACTGCCAATCCTAAGATCTGGAGTTATTCCAGTCTGCGGGTCGGCGAAGAGCAGACCTATACGCTGTACAATGACAACGGGAACAAGCGCAGGATTTTCCAGAATTTCCTCGATGCAAAAGCCGGGGATCTTGTGATCGGCTATGAGGCCAATCCGGTAAAGCGAGTGGTAGCTCTGGCCAAGATCACACAGGAAAGCAACGGCAAAGAGATTTATTTTGAAAAGACCGAGAGCCTGACTTCCCCCATTGACTATGCTGTACTGAAGGCTTTCCCTGAGCTGGAGAAAATGGAGTTCTTCGTACTGCCGAACGGAAGCCTGTTCAAGCTCTCGGAGGGTGAGTACAACTTTATTCTGGATCTGATCCGGGATGAAAACCCTGCTCCCGTCCGGCAGGCATCTGCCGACAGCTACACCAGAGTTGATTTTCTGCACGATGTTTTTCTGAGTGAGCAACGCTATGAAGTGTTGGTTTCTTTGCTACGCCGCAAGAAAAATGTCATTCTGCAGGGTGCACCCGGCGTTGGAAAGACCTATTCTGCCAAACGGCTGGCGTACTCTATAATGGGTCAAGCTGATTCCTCCCGGGTTGAGTTTGTTCAGTTCCACCAGAATTACTCCTACGAGGATATCATGCTGGGCTACCGGCCGGACGGCTCCGGCTTCAAGCTGACAGAGGGTGTATTTTACCGCTTCTGCCAGAAGGCTTCCAACGACCCCGACCGAGAATACTTTTTCCTGATCGATGAGATCAACCGGGGCAACCTGAGCAAGATCTTCGGCGAGCTGATGATGCTGATTGAAAGCGACCATCGGGGCGAAAAGATCACACTGGCCTATAACGGGATGCCCTTCTATGTCCCGGAAAATTTGTACATTATCGGTATGATGAATACTGCCGACCGCAGCCTGGCCATGATCGACTATGCGCTGCGCAGACGCTTCAGTTTCTTCGAGATCGAACCGGCGTTCACCTCCGATGGATTCCAGAAATATCAATCTGCGCTTGACAATGAAACCTTCAATGCTCTGGTGGAACAGATCAAGGCATTGAACCGGGAAATTACCACAGATGCCTCCCTCGGTCCCGGATTTCGTGTTGGACACAGTTACTTTTGTCTGGCCGACCCTGCCGCCTGCACCACTGACTGGATGCGCTCTATGGTGGAGTTTGACCTTCTGCCTACGCTGGCAGAATACTGGTTCGACGCGCCCGACAAACTGCACCGTTGGGAAAAGAATCTGCGTGGTGTTTTCAATGACGACTGACAAAGGGATCTTTATCCAGAACATCTACTACATGCTCTCCTACGCCTATCAGGTGCTGCAGCAGCAGGATTATCAGTGCATCGCCTCGGAAAAGTTTGAGCGTATCGACGATTTGTTTGCTGCCATCCTTGCAAAGGGTGTTTCCCGGCAGCTGAAGCAGGGGCTCTATCGAGAATATGTTTCCCGAAGCGAGACCCGGTCAGTTTTGCGTGGAAAGCTGGATCTTCCGCAGACCATTAAGACCCGTATCCAGCACAAGCCACAGGTCGCCTGTACCTTTGACGAGCTTTCCGAGGATAACCTGTATAACCAGATTCTGAAAACCACCCTGCATGTGCTGCTTCGGGATAAGAATGTTTCTACTGAGCGCAAAGTGGAATTGAAGAAAGCGCTTCTGTTTCTGGACACGGTTTCTGCACTGCTTCCCTCTCAAATCCCATGGAAGCAGTTACATTATCAGCGGAGCAACCAGAATTACGAGATGCTGTTGAATCTCTGCTATTTCGTGCTGCACGATATGCTGCAGACCACCGAAAACGGCAGCTATAAAATGACAGCATTTTCGGATGAACGCATGGCAAAGCTGTACGAACGCTTTATTCTGGAGTATTACCGACAAAATCATCCCTACCTTACTGAGGTCAAGGCTGCGCAGGTCAAATGGGATCTTGTGGGAGAGCACGATGCTGCCATGCTGCGGTTTCTCCCTGCCATGCAAACCGATATTTTTCTGCGTTTTCGCGAAAAAGTTCTCATTCTGGATGCCAAGTATTACAGCCAGACATTGCAGCAGCAGTTTAATAAAGAGACCCTGCATTCTGCCAACCTCTACCAGATCTACACCTACGTTAAAAATCAGGATGCTGCCCATACTGGAAACGTTTCCGGGCTGCTAGTCTACGCCAAAACGCAGGAAGCCATCACGCCGAATTGTCTCTTCAACTTAGGCGGCAATCAGATCGGTGCACGCACATTGGATCTGAATCAGGATTTTCGGCAAATCACCGCACAGCTGGATGGAATTGCCCAGCAGTTTTTCGGGAAGCATCCGCTTTGATCTTTTCCATGTCGATTTACCCGCCTTCACACCCGCCCGTCTGTTTTTTCAAACTTTCTCCTCCCAAGTGTCCGAAAGAAAAAGAGGATGCGATCGTGGAAGCGTTGCGGCATTTTCAGATGATTTGATACGCAATCACCCCAGAGAGAATAGCCTCTTGTGCGTTCTCTCTGGGGTGATTTTTGCGTTATGCTACTTCCGGGTAGCGCATATATACATACTCGTAGATTTTCTTCTGGTAGGTCTGGATATCGCTTACATCATAGCTATTGGGAAGTTCTTGCCAAAGGGTATTGCGAATCAGGTTATCCACAATCGCCTTAGTTTCCTGCTTGTCCGTCCAATGGTCGAGTTTGGCGATCTGCTGTTTGATTTTTGTCAACAAGTCCACAGACACCTTCTTGATCGTTTCAATTTCCTGCTTCGTGAGGTTCTCCGAAAACAGCAAATCGTACACTGAAAGTTCCTCATCGCTGGAAAAGCCCTCACGCACATAGCGCTGCTGCTCCGTGTCCAGTGAACTTGCAAGCTCCATCAGATCCATGAAGGTTTTCTCGATGGTCGCACGGTTCTGCTCCGCATTGTAGGCATCGATGATTTCCTGATAGCGGTCATAATAATCAATGCGCCGCGGATTTGCAAACAGCATCTTCTCCAATTGCTGATTCACCAGTTCATCCAGATCGCGCAGCAAGAGATTCTTCCGCCGGGTGTGGGCGAACTCCCGGCTCAGCAAGTCAAAATCAATTTTACTGATGTCAAACTGCCGGGATGGTGCAGCCTCCCGATCCGGCTTTTCCACATGGATGTACTCGTTGACGATGCCGTTGATCTGCACCATCAGGTCGGTATTGTCCGCGTGTTTCCGCTTCTGCTGCAAGCCCTCGTAGATGGCGAGAATTGCGTTTTTCCGGGCGCGCACGGCATCGTCCACATCGTCACGGTCTGCGTAGCGGAACAGCCGCGCCAGTTCAGACGCATAGATCTGGAAGGTTTTCTTGGTTTCCAACGTCTCGCACATTGCGTTGACTGCATCCTGTACAAGGTTCATCTTTTCAAAGTCCTGTGCGTCCACCAATTCCTGCAGCCTGAACCCGTGCTCTGCCAGAAAGCCGTCCGTTTTTCCGATGACCGTGCAAATACGCTGAATTAGCTCCGTTTTGTCCACCGTTGGGTCAATGCCCGCCGGGCTGTTCTTGCTGACCGTATAATCTGCCAGAGCCTTGCGCAGCGCCTTTACGATACCAATATAGTCCACAATCAGGCCGTTGCTCTTGCCCTCCGAAACACGGTTTGCACGAGCAATAGTCTGCATCAGGGTATGGGCTTTCAACGGCTTGTCCAGATACAGACAGGACAGACACTTTACATCAAAGCCCGTCAGCCACATGGCACAGACGAACACCACCCGGAACGGATTCTTGCTGTCCTTGAATTCTTTATCCAGCTCTCGTTTTTCCATTTTGGCACGGTGCGGCAGAATATCCAGTCCCCACTTTTTGAAGGTCTGCACCTCGTTCTGCTCCTGACTGATCACCACTGCCATTTCGGTTTCTTTCATCCATGCCAGTTTACGGGCAAGCTCCTGTGCTTCCTGCTGGGTCACTGTGCCCTGCCGGGCTTCCAGCTCCCTGATCTTTGCCTGCCAGCATTCCTGCACATAGTTGTACATCCGCACACAGGTGACCTTATTCAGGCAGACAAACATTGCCTTGCCGCTGGTCCAAAGGTCAGAGTAATGCTCCACAAAGTCCTTTGCAATGGAACGCAGCCGTTCATCTGCGGTGAGAATATGGATCTCCTTTGCAAACTCGCGTTCCAGCTTTTCCTCCTGCGAGGGATCAAGGTCGGCAGCTTCAATGGCATCCAGGATCCGCCCGGTGATCTCCGGCTTGTCCAACTGGGCGATCTTATCCGCACGGTTTTCATAGTACAGCGGCACCGTTGCGCCGTCCTCCACCGCCCGCTTGAAATCATACACCGACAGGTATCCGCCAAAGGTGCGTTCCGTGATATGATCATCCGCCAGAAGCGGCGTACCGGTAAAGCCGATGCGGGATGCCGTGGGCAGCAGGTGCATCATGTTGTCTGCAAAAATGCCGTACTGGCTGCGATGGGCTTCATCCGACAAAATCAGAATGTCGTGATCCGGGTAGATGGGCGGCTCCTCGGGCAGATTGAACTTCTGGATCAGGGTAAACACAAAGCTGGGGTTGCCCTGCAGCTTTTTTACAAGGTCTGTACCGCTGGATGCAATGAACTGTGAAGCCTTTGTCTTGCCCAGCAGACCGCAGTTTTCAAAGGTATCGCTGATCTGCCGGTTCAGCTCGTCACGGTCGGTCAGCACCACAATGGTGGGCGAGCCTGCAAACTTGCGCCGGATCTTCTGCGCCAGAAAGACCATCGAATAACTCTTGCCAGACCCCTGTGTGTGCCAGAACACACCCAGCCTGCCGTCTTTCAGCTTGCGGTTCTCGTAAGCACTGACGGCCTCGTTGACGCCGAGATACTGGTGGTTGCGGGCGAGAATCTTGGTGGTGCGCCCACCGGAATGGTCGTAAAGGATGAAGTTTTCCAGCAGATCGAGGAAGGTCTTTTTCTCGCAGATGCCCCGCAGCATGGTTTCCAGTTCCACGCTGCCTGCATCGCTTTCCTTCAGACGCTTCCACTCGTGGAAAAACTCGTACTTGCTGCCCAGCGTGCCCACCTTGGCTTCCAATCCATTGGACAGCATAAGAAAGGCATTGTAATAGAACAACTGTGGAATGGTATCGAGGTAATCCCGATAGTTGTCTATGTAGGCGTTCTGCACATCCACGGTGGGCTTTTTCAGCTCGATGAACAGCAGCGGAATGCCATTGACAAAGCCCACAATGTCCGTCCGGCGGCGGTACAGCTGCGAGTGGATCTTCATTTCTTTTACGGCAAGGAAATGATTGTTTCCCGGGTTTTTGAAGTCGATCACCGCCGCACTCCGCGTTTCGGTGCGGCCATCCGGCCGCTTGACCGTCACCGGGATGCCATCCCGCAGAAGAAAATACTTTTCCTCATTGATCTGCATCAGGGATGCGGTGGAAACGTGTGCCGTGAATTTCTTCTGCACCTCGTCCAGCTGGTTCGGGGTGAGCCACGGGTTCAAGCGCAAAAGCGCCTGCCGAAAATACCGGGTTAGCAGCACTTCCCCATAGCTGGTGCGGCCCAACGTCCCGTTCGGCCCCAGCTTTTCGGAGTTGTAAGCCAGCACCACCTCCCAGCCCAGAACATTTTGCAGCAGGTTGCCTGCGCTGTTCTGGACAAGGACATTTTCGGAGTATTCGCGGCTCATTTTCTATTCCTCCTATTACCCACGCTCTTTCTTGGTAAAAACGTAGTCTTGTTTCTTTTCGTCATAATGCGAATGCAAAGATACAACCCAATCGGTTTCTATGAACTTCATATATTTTTCCCACTCGGAAATCTCTACTTGATATGCCACTTTATTTTTATCATAATCCGACGAAACCAAAAAAGACTCTATCGTTCCATCTTCGTTTACTTCTGTAAGGAATACAAACGAATGTATTAACCAATTACACACTTTATTTCCCAAGACATTTTTTGCTCTTCCTTCCTCCCAGTCGAATTCTCCTTCTCTGGGCCCACGGTGCATCACTGTAATTTTCCTTGTAGGTTTCCACTCGGTTACCTTAATTGCGTATTGGTCTGCTTCATCACTCATTTTTCCGTTACAATCCAATAGTTTCCGAATGATGAATGCCGAATAGAAAATCGCTTTTTCGATAACAGTATACGCTTTATCTTCGTCTTTTTCAAAGTGTTCTTTTGTATTATACTGAAGCAATAATTGTCTTCTTCTCTTTAAGTCCTCTTTCCAAGGACCACTTTCATACACCAAAGAAACACCTTCTTTTCTTCTATGCTTTTATTTTCCAAAGCTCGTCTTTAGTTTGGCCACTTTCTTTGTTCTTTCCACATTGTCCAATTCCAAAAATGCCAGCAGACATAATTGATATGTTTCATCATACCAGTTTTCAAGTTCGTCCTGCGACATCTCAGCAATCACTTCTTTATAGTTGTTCTTGTTTCCTTTTGTGCGGTTGTTATGCCGGATATTCATGTTATTGAACATAAAGAACACATTACTTGCCAGTTCTTTATTTATTGTTGCCAGTTCCGCACGCTTTGGTTCTAACTGGTCAGCCAATATACGAAGAGTTTCTCTTTTTCGTGCAATATCACCTTTCATCGTATAGTGATTATATTCAAGTACTTTATAAGAGATTTCAGGAGCCACAATTTCAGACACTGCTATTGCTTCTTGTTTTTTGGGAACAAATAGCGTAATGTTTTGCTCTATTGTTTCCATATACCCTATCTCTTCAATTACAGTTTTTACTTGCTGGAGATAAAATTGCTGCTGACTCTCGCTTCCGCTAATACATAACGGATTTTGTGGGCTCATCCACTTTATGAAGTTATAGGAATATTCGCAAAAAGAGAGAAGATAATCCAGATTAAATCCCCATGGTTCTCTTTCAAAATTATAGTTATAAAAGTCATCAAAATCATTTAATGACAAACACGTCCCCCTAAATGGAACAATCAGAAAGTTATTTTCACAGACTTGCCTTAAAGTTTGATATCTTCCATTATAATCGGGAGCACTTTGTGTATAAAACAAATCAAATAGTCTCTGATATTCCCTTTTAATATCAATTTTGGCATCTTGTAAAATCTGCAAAAAATTTCTTCTTGGCATCTTTACACCTCCACTTCTCCACTCATCAACTTTGGCAACAGCAAGTCTCTTGCTTGCTTTGCCTGTTGCATCTGTTTGCTCAGTCTATAGATTTTCTCAAAAATCGGTTCCTCAACATTTTCGAACTTCTCTACTAATTCGCTAGTCGGATGCAAATAATCCAGCATTTTCAGTTTATCCGATTTCACACGCTGGCGTCCATCGCTTCCACTCATGCTATTGATTGCACTTTGGCGAAAATCGTCTGTTCTTGCCAAAAGATAAACCATATATGAGTTAATAGTTTTAGCTCGCATCACAATATATTCTGTCGAGCCAACTGCTCCTTCATCAGATTTGATCCCAGACACATACGCAGTCTTGCCGTTTTCCAAACATGGTGTAATTCTTGCAAGTAACGTATCACCATTTTGAAACTTACTTCCAGAATTAGATGTAGTTTCTGTAAATTGGCTTTCATCCAACACCATTGATGATGTGCTAAGTGCCGACATCGGAATAAACTGCTTCATTCTTTCTTTTGTCAAGGTAACTTTCGGGTCAAGCTGAATGGCATCCTCTAGTTTGCACCAATTCCACCCCTCCGGCACGCCATCCACAAATTTCGTGTTTTCATGCCCCGGAAAGCGCAAATCCACAAACCACTCTTTATATAGCCGCTGGGCTGCTTCTTCCAGCAATTTGATTTGTTTTTGGTTGTTTTCAATCAGATTGTCATAGGAAGAAAGAATATCAGCAATATACCGCTGTGTTTTTAACGGTGGAAGTTTAATCTCCATACTTTTAATTATCGCTGCATTCAAATTTGGCTGTGCTCCACCATTCTTTAATGAAACCATTTTTTCATACAGCGTAACCAATTGATAATATACAAATTCATAGTATGCCTTAGTTTCATCTATGATAAGATTGCAGCACGCCTGATTTGTCGTTAGTGGAATTTTGTTTATCGCTACTCTTCCAGCTGTATCACCTTGTCCGTACATCGCAACAATCACCGAATTTTGTGGAATCATCTTTGCGCTAGAATTATCCAATCCGTCTTTTGAAATATACGCCTCTGTTTCATAGATCCGGCAATAATTGACTTCTTTAGTTTTTAACCATGGAATTTGCTTAGGCTCATAATATTCTTTTATAGAGCTTTTGGGCGTTCCTCCTGAGGTCACATACTTGCAAATATCCCCCAGTTTCACCTTTTCCCATTTCATACCCCCATCTCCTCCAGATTCTTCGAGATGGTTTCCATCAAGCGGTTGGACTCTGCCTGCAATTCCAGCAGCTCCTTGTGGATTTCCTTCATCCGCTGGGCAAAATCCACACCGTCATCCTCCACGGGTGCAACGCCCACATAGGCACCGGGCGTCAGGGATGCGCCTTTCTCGTTGAGGATGGTGTCTCGGCTGGCCACCTTGCACAAACCAGGAATATCCTGATAAACGCCCTCGCCAAACTTTTCGGTGAGCCAGACGGCCTCCTTGGCAACGGTCAGCTTCTCGCTGAGGGCTTCCAGTTCCTTGTCGAACTTTTCCTGCGTAGCTTTGCGCTCTTTGCGGGGTGCTGCCTCCACAGCGGCTTTGGCTTCTTCCCGCTTGGCCTGCACGTTTTGTTCCAGTGCGGCCTGAATCTCTGCAAAGGGGCGGTCGTCCGCCAGTTCTGCGTGATACTCCGCCAGAAGCACCTTGTACTTGTCCACCTCGCCGCGATAGAGCCAGACAATGGCGTTGAGGTTCTTCAGCTGCCAGTCGCTCCACTCGTTCTGAGTGCGGTCCACCACGGTATAATAGTTGCGGGCGTCGATGAACAATACGGTGTCCAGCAGATGTTCCGGTTTGCCCTTATCCAGAAACCACAGCGAACAGGGCAGGCTCTTGGTGTAGAAGAAGTTGTTGCCCACGCTCATCATCACGTCCACATGGCCGGTCTGGATAAGTTTTTCACGGATGTCCTTGTCTTTGCCCTGACTGTCGGTAGCCGAGGACGCCATCACAAAACCCGCACGGCCATGCTCGTTCAGGTAGGAGTAGAAATAGGACACCCACAGATAATTTGCGTTGCCGATTTCCTTGGCCTTGTTCACGCCGGGCAGGCCAAAGGGCAACCGCCCGGCACTCTGCGCCGACTCCGACTTGACCTTGTCCACGTTAAACGGCGGATTTGCCATCACATAGTCGCAGCAGCCGTTCAGGTTGTGGGCATCGTGATAGAAGGTATTGGCTTCATCGCCGGACTTGATCACGCCGGTCAGGCCATGCACAGCCATATTCATCAGGCAGAGCTTGGCATTGTACTCCACCTTTTCCTGTCCGTAGAAGGTCATGGTGTTGTTGGCGATCATGCCCGCATGGTTTACAAAGTCGCCGGTCTGCACAAACATACCGCCGCTGCCGCAAGCCGGGTCCAACAGAACGCCGTGGGCAGGCTCCAGCACATTGACGATCATCTTCACCAGCGATTTCGGCGTAAAGAACACGCCGTCGTCCTGTGCCACATTCTTGGCAAACTTATTCAAAAAGTACTCGTAGATACGGCCGATCACATCGCCGCCCACATCGTCCAACGCATCATTGTTGAAGATGCGCAGCAGTTCCCCCAGCAGCTCATCCGAGAAGATGGTGTAGTCCTTCGGCAGAACGCCCTGCAGCTGCTCGCTCTGCTGCTCCACCAGTTCCATGGCGTTGTTCACCACTTCGCCCAGACTGTTCAGAGGGTTACCCTCGATGCCGGTCAGCCCCTGCTCCGGGATATTGGCGGGCAAATTGACTAAGTAATTGTACTGCGCCTCCTTGGTCAGAAACAGTGCGCTCTTTTCGGCAAAGTCGCTCTGTTCCACCGGCAGCACCCGACCACCGCGCATGGGACGGTCTTTCAGGATCTCCTGCTCTACCAGTTTGAAGCGGCTGTACGCATACCTCAGAAAAATCAGTCCCAGTACCGGCATACAGTATTGGTTCGAGGTGAGTTTAGAGCCTGCACGCAGCAGATCTGCCGACTCCCACAGGTCAGCTTCCAGTTTTTTGACGTTCACGTTATTTGCCACGAGGGGGTTCCTCCTGTTGTTTGGATTTTCATTTTCTATTGTATCACATTTTTCCGTAATGTTCATCTTTAATCATTGCTATTTTCTTTTTTGACTGGAAAAGTTGTTTACCAATGGTTGACAATGTGTTAGAGCCATAAACTTTCTCATTTGGAGACGCTAAGTCTGCATCCATCGGATGCAGTTCAAGGGTTTGGGTGTTCCCAACCAGTATTTTGCAGAACAAAATAAGCAGATGTATATACATCTGCTTTGCTTGCGGGCGCTATGAACCCCCTCCATGTGCTTCCCAAATTTGAAAATCATTTTGCAAATCAGACCGTCCGTTTTCAAGTTCAACTTGAAGCGGACGGTTATTTTCTGCAAGAAAAATTTTTCGCATTTGCAACCGCCACAAGCAGGGCGAGTTGGTACCAACTCGCAATTTTTTGAATCTGTTTTTTACAAATCCGACTTCAAAAACACTTGTTGGGCTTCGCCCAAACCCAATATTCAGCACAAAATTGTGCTGGCTATGCGTCCTCGCTGACACTGAATAAGCAAATTTTCTTGGAGAAAAAATTATTTTAGAAAAATAGACATTGATTCATTCAATATTGCATCAAACCGAAGCTATTACTTCCGGTTTTGAAGGCAAAAAGCGGAAGCATCCCTTCCGGTTTTTCCTTGGGATTCTCCTAAAATCCACTGAAAACCGGAAGCACTA
>ERZ772835.384-NODE-384-length-42403-cov-22.2658_pt1 | contig 42403 bp, 32 predicted proteins | sample MGYA00511901_ERZ772835 | MGnify/ENA primary metagenome ERZ772835 (study PRJEB29015, sample SAMEA2737729) | human gut metagenome | biome: human gut; feature: human-associated habitat; material: faeces | place: China | collected 2012 ...
TGTATACTTGTTGAAAAAAGCTGCCAAGGATCATCGGCATCGCAAAAACAGTCAGTGCTTTAAGGGGTGGATCTGTGATCAAATATTCATCTTTCGACATGATTATATTCCTTCCAAAAATCGTTTATCGCAAATTTTATCGCAAGTTAAGAAATTAGTGCAACATTCAAACGGCATCTTTGCGATATGCAATTCACCGCTGTTGCATTAAAAAGTTGAATTGCTATAGTATTGAAATCTATCCAATATAAGTATATTCCCCCCTGTCTCAAAATGCAATCTGCGACTTCTGGCGGAGATGGTGGATATTCTCCCGCGGGCTAAGCAACAGCCCGCAGGGCTGATTGCTTGCGGCCTGCGGGCCGCCGCCCTGTTCTCATCCTCATCATCTAGCCGCAAAAAAGGCACCAGCCTGAGCTGATGCCTTTTGTTGGCGGAGATGGTGGGATTCGAACCCACGTGCCCGATTAAGGACAAAACGATTTCGAGTCTTTGAATCGGTTGGATGAAGCTGGTTTCACCCGGCTGTCATTGGCAGTTGCCGGCATTTTCTGCGCCTCGCAAAAGTGGCACATCATCGCAATTTACAGGCAAAAATCAACCACTTTTTGCGAAGTGCCGTTAGAAAGCCTTCCTTTCACACGGAGCGTCAGGGGCTGCATTTCAGGTGCAGTTCCGTTAGATGTTCGTTAGAATCTAAGAGAGTGCTGCCGTTGCTGTGCCAGCTCACCGCAGGCTTCCCTGTCTGAACGCAGCGTTTCCCGAAAGCCGGGGACGCTGCGTTTTCTTTTGCCCGCAAACCGGGCTGAAAGGGAAGCCGCCATGTCCACATTCCGCGTCAACAAAAACGTCAACTATACCGTTATGAGCAACTACCACCTGCAGGATAAGAGGCTGTCCCTGAAAGCCAAGGGACTGCTGTCCTATATGCTCTCCCTGCCCGACGACTGGGATTACAGCCTGAAAGGGCTGACCATCGGTTGCAAGGACGGTCTGGACAGCGTCCGTACCGCTGTTCTGGAGCTGGAAGATCACGGCTATGTGCGCCGCCAGAAAGTGCGCAATGCAAGAGGCCAGATCATCGACTACGACTATCAGGTCTATGAGTCGCCTGTTGAGGACATTCCGGCTGTTCCCGGTGATGACAACAGCACACCGCCTCCCTCCACATCCAGTAACCAGAAAAGTGGCGTGAAACCTTGTTCTTCACCGTTTTTGGATTTTCCAAATTTGGCTGAACCCAATTTGGAAAAGGCAACGCAACAAAATACTAATAAACAAAATACTAAAAGACAAAGTACTAATCTATCAGGGCAGACAGCCGAAACAGAGGATTTCGACCAGATGGCAACGCGGGTGCGGGCAGAGTTCCGGGAGAAGCTGGAAATCGACATCCTTGCCAAGCGGTACGCCCCGGAGATGCTGCAAGAACTGCTGGACAACATTGTGGAGATGTACTGCTGTCCGCTCAGGACCCAGTATATCGGCAAACAGGCACAGACCACAAAGGCGATCCGGCTCCGGCTGGATAAGCTGACCAGCCAGCACGTGGAGTACATCTTCGATGTGATGGCCAACACCACCCAGCCTATCAAGAACATCATGGCCTATCTGCGCGCCACCATCCTGAACGCCCCCACCACGATGGAGCACTACTATCAGGCGCAGGGCAACTGGCTGACCGCACAGAATCGGAAGAAGTAAGCGCTGTTTTCCACAAAGACCACAACACACGTTGAAAATGCAAAGGAGAATTTCCATGAAGAGCACGAACGCCGTCCGCACCGAGATCCATTACGCCCAGGTTGGGGAATATCAGCTGCCCCTGCTCACCCTGCCGCAGACCGACAGCCGCGAACCTCTGGGCAAGTACGCCCGGATGCGCCTGACCTATCTCAAGACCCAGCGGCCGGTACTGTATAACCGGATGCTTTTGAACGGTTCGCTCTGGCCGCATTTGCAGGATGTCCAGAAAACGGCCTGCAAGTGGCTGGAACGCACGATGACCACTCTGTTAGACAAGTACCCCGCGCCGGACAAAGAGCGCGCACAGCTTCTCTGGGCGGCCCATATGAATGGACTGAAAGTGCAGGCGGAGGAGGTGGTGGTGAGGGAAGTCGTGTATGCAGAATGATTCCTGATAGCATCTGAACGGTATCAAAAGCCGATATTTTAGATTTTATTCTTGATTTTTGCTGAATATTTGCAAATTTCAAAATCAAAATTTGACTTTCTGCCCAGAATAGAGTACACTAGATTCAGAAAATCATCTGGGAGGAATCGCGATGCTGCTTCAATTTTCAGTCACCAACCACCGCTCCATCAAGGACACGGCTATTATCAGCTTGAAAGCATCTACGGATAAAAGTCTGTCTGATTGCCTGATTTCGCCGGACGACAAAAAACAGCTCGTGCCTGTCCTTGCGCTGTACGGCGCCAATGCAGCCGGAAAGAGCAATGTCCTCCATGCACTCCTGCTCATGCGGGAAATGGTCTGTGGCCGATATGCCAAGCTGCTGAAGGGCGAGTCCCTTCCGCAGGAGCCGTTTGCTTTCACTGACCAGCCCACACAGCCGACCAGCTTTGAAGCCATCTATTTTTATGGCGGCATCAAGTATGCCTATGGGTTCTCGTTTGACAAGTCCAAAGTCCTGACCGAATATCTCTATCACTGGCCGAATGGCCGGGAAGCCTTGATTTTTTCAAGAGAAAACAATGGCTATCAGTTCCGCGAGAATATTCAAGAGCAGTTCACGCTTGCTGGACGAACTGCTGAAAACCGCCTTTATCTGTCCAGCTCGAACGAGTGGAACTGCCCCCAGACCGAAAAAGCGTATCTGTGGTTCTTTGAAAAGCTGACAGGCTTTATGGGAACCGAAATGCGGCTGGATGCTACATTGTCTGCCATTCGGCAGGGCGGCTCTGAAAAGAGCCGTATCCTGCATGAAATGCTGTATGCAGACCTCGGTATCAAGGACATCCGCATTACAGGCTCCAAGGAAGAGCCTATCATTTCCGCACTGCACACTCTCGATGCCGAAGATGGCACTTCTAAGGGTTTCTGGCTCCCGTTGGGTCAGGAATCCGTTGGGACACAGCGTTTCTTCTCTCGCATCGGTATGTGGCTTGCGGCTTTGGAATCCGGCTCTGTTTTGGTAGTAGACGAGATCGAATCCAGTATGCACCCGCTGCTGACAAGGCATCTGATCGAGATGGTGCAGGATGCCGCTATCAATACAAACCATGCACAACTCATCTTCACCACGCACGATACCGGACTTCTCGACCTGACGTTGCTGCGGCGCGATCAGATCTGGTTTGCAGAGAAGAACGAAAAGACCATGCAGACCGATATTTACGCTCTGACCGAGTTTTCTCCCCGGAAAGGTGAGAACATCTCCAAGGGCTATTTACAAGGCCGCTACGGTGCGATTCCGTTCATTGGAGGGGATGCAGCATGGGCAGAATAAAAGAGATCAGCCGCAAATCTGTCCACACCAGAAAGCGCAATCCGGTCGTGTATCTCATCTGTGAGGGCAGTGAAACCGAGATCCGCTATTTCAAGCGTTTCCGAAGTCGGGGCTGTAACATCGACATCATCCCGATTTCTTCTCAGTATAAGTCTGCCGACAGGCTTGTGCAAAAGGCCAAAACAACGATGGGCAATAATCCATACTACCCGGAAGATGGCGACTCCATTTGGTGCGTATTTGACCGTGACGATAACTCCAACGAGGTTCTTCTGCGTGCCAAACAGTCCGCTCAAAAGGAAGGCTACCATCTGGCCTATTCTAACCCATCTTTCGAGTTGTGGTTCCTACTGCACTTTGTAAATCAACAGGCAGAGGTTGAGGATTGCCAAGCATTGATTCGATTGCTGAAACAGCCGGGCAGACTTCCTGATTATGAGAAAAACAAGGATTACTTTGACGGTTTGAAGCCTTTGCAGATTACTGCAATTCAGCGAGCTAAAACTCGTGCCGGCCAGCTTCAGAATCAGGATATCGAGCCGATTTCACGGCAAAGCAATCCGTTGACAACGGTTTGGGAACTGGTGGAGTATTTGAACTCTAAGATTTGAAAATACAGCAAAGCCCACAGGTCAGATTTTATATCCAGCCTGCGGGCTATATATATTATGATTCGTTTAGATATATAAAAGACTGCGGCACATGAGTAACGCCATAGTCTTTTAATGTCTTTGGCTCTTTATACGCTTTAACGTTCTTAAGCTTATAGGCCACCGCTACTTCTTTGTTTTTATAATATTCTCTAAAAAAAGATACCGGAATTCCTGAGCCTTGTTTGGTTTTTTTCCAGATCTCAGTAGGCGGTCCTACTAAAACATCTTCAATTTCTGCTTCTCCTACAACTTGACTTTGGGGAGCAGTTGCATAAAATATGATTTTCCTTATATCATCACGACATTTTCGAGTACGGAATTCATATTTTTTTGTTCCCTCAATAATCATCTCTGCATATTGAGGTTTAATCGATAATAACATTGCTGACATCAATATTTCCCTTTTCCAAAATACTCTTAAATGCCGTTGAATCAATCGAAATCAATGAAGGATATTGATTGCTTCCCCAGTATCCGTTTTGTTCAAGCCAGTCCATATTTACATTATTTCCTTCACCAAAATATCCATAGTAGAGCATTTCGATAACGAGTACATTTCGGTCACTGACATACCGTTCTCTCAATTCTTCTGGATTAAATACCGACTTATTACCGATTTTACCTAGCAAAGTCTCGAAAGGCATCAAATACGTCCAGTTTTCTTTTGCTTGTATGATTTTTGTTACCACACAGAAAGACGTGATACACGAACGATATCGTTTTCCTTGCCCAGCTGTATACTTGCGATAGATAAGCACTGGATCACCTACACCATACGGCGGCTTAGAATACTGTGCGCCAACATATATTTTGCTAAGACCATTGCTCACATTCATGGCCACGGCATTTTGCAATGTATTATTTCTCAATTCAGAATATGGAAACATCGTATCATGGTAAGTATCATTGATGATAAGATACCCTGAAGACTCAAAATTGGGGTTAATAAATGGGAAAGATTTATAGGGGTCACTATAATCAATATTATGACGATTCTTTATATAAACACCTTCTCCATTCAAATTGAACCCAACTTTATTAAACCCGAACTTTTCAAGCTGAGAAATCAGCAAATCCTGCTTATCAAATGCCGTAACATAGATTTCATCGGTTCCAGATTTTTGCCATTTCCATAGAACCAATCCAATCGCACCCTCACCCAATCGCTGACCTCGAAAGCGTTCCGCAATTTTCATGGTGCTAATTTTGATACGATTGCAAGCAGCAAGTATGCCACTTTTTAGTTCAATCGGTTCATTTTCGTTTTTTATACAGATAAAAGCACCTAGCCCCTGTTCGTCATTAAAAACAAGTGCCGTTCTTCCTTCTTGTGCCTTCTTTGCAAACCAAACAGAAAATCCCGTAGAAGACGCATTGCCGGGATAGTCGGATTTTAAGCTATCAAAGAACGGGTCATTCAAGTTAATTTCGCTAAACTTACGGAGTGAAAATTTTCCAGCCACAAAAATTCCTCCTTTTTATGCAATTTAATTTTCTTCCTTTAGTAATTCCATTGTAAACGGAGAATCAATATAACCCAAATTAAAAAACTTAGAATGGAACAACTTTCCATACAGCTCAGTTGCATTACATTTGACTTTCATCTCATCAAAGTAACGACGATCAATCAACAAATAATCATTTTTAGGATAACGGCTGCTTTCGATTATTAAATTATTTCCATATTTCTGTTCATGCTTATTAAGATAGCCTTCCAACGTCTGTTTTCCCGGATTACTTCGCGCAAGCATGTCATATACTGGAATGAACTGCTTTAGCACAGTCAATTTTTCATACTTATACGTATATACAAATTCTTTTGGAAGTGCTTCCTGAAAAATCATTGAATAAATTTTTTGGTAGACTAGCCCCAAACAATAAATGAATATTGAGATATCTACTTGACAAGAATTAGGGTCGGCATTTAAGAGTATTCTCCCACGAGCACTCCCATCTGGAAACACCTCCATAAAATCGTGAATTCCAGCATTCATGGGGCACGAATTTCCGTCTTGGTCTTTTGCCATAAATTCTCCAACACTAAACAAATAAGAAGCACCCACACGTGAAATGCTAAAATTTTTATTTATAGTTCGAATATACTCTGCAATTTTCTCCAGATCAGCCGTTTGATATTTTTTCCAGAGTACCGATTTATCCGATGATGCCATAAAAAATCCAAAGTCCAAATATGCGAATACATTTTGAGGAAAATTTGAGTCTATTTCGAGCGATGGAAGTTCAATAATATTTTTTATTCTTATCAGTTCATCTTTTCTCTTCTGGTATAACTGGTCCAATTTTATCGACTCTTTTATTGGAAATGAACCAGATGACACTCGCTCATAAATATCGCCACGATTTGTAATGTATGGCGGTGTTGCACCTTCCTCAATTTTTATAACAAAAATATGCTTTCCCTTTGATGTGAATTTTTTGACATCAAAGTTTGGAATCGGCGTAATACTGTCATGAATCGTAATGTGAATTCTTTGCTCTGTCCATTTTTTACAACCTCCGATAGTCTTATCATCATTAACGCCCAGAAGAATATATCCACCATAAGTATTCGCAAACGCTGAAATTTCCTTAATTAGCTTTTTCGGTTCCTCATCATCCGACTTGAATTCAAAAAAGAAATTTTCATCGCCTGATTCAGACAAGAATTTTTCGATATCACGAAATCGAAGTTTATCCCAAGGCTTATTATTGATATTGACCATCGTTGTTCCACCTCTTTCATCGCTCTAATCAGATTCTAAACAGAAGTTACAATTGAGCCTTACAACTCCTTTAACAGCGTCAAAAACTCATCAAATCGGTACGCGCCCTCCATTTTCAAATCTTTATTCTGGAACACCATATAATAGCGGTATGCCTGCTTGCCAGCGGCATCCTGCCATGCACGACCCAGACGAATTTTTTCTCTGGACTCTGCATTTTCCAGCTGGTCGCCTTTGGTTTCAATCAGAATAATTTTTCCACTGATTGTGCGGACGATAAAATCCGGGTAATGATTGCGGAATCCGTTCAAACAGAACGAAAACTTGTTACGCTCCGGGTTGCGATGCCACCAGCGGATATTGTCCATGTTGGTCATTGCCAGAGCCATTTTATATTCCAGACCATCCATCTTGCCCTCGGTCTGGTACAGGCTCTTGCTCATTGAAGAAGTGCTATCCGGGAGGGTTATATACTCCGTCAACTGAAAGCGGGGTTCACATACGATTTTCTCCGTTTCCAGCCACTTGTAGAAGTTTTCCCGTGCAGTTTCCTCTTGAAGCTGCATGACGTATGCACGAATTTTTGCTGCAAAGTTAACAGGCATCCGTTCCAGCGCGTCCAGCTCTTCGCGGTTCATATTATCCACGATACCATCGACATAACGCCGCAGTTCATTATCATCCACCGCGTTCATCTTGCAAAGGCTCTTGTGGATAATATCCTTGCAGATACGCAGTTTATCCTCGCCCGGAAGCAGTGGAAACTGCCTGTTCATGTACTGCTGATAATCATCTTTCAGCTTGGAGATACGCGGTGTCGTGGTATCGCAGTCTTCCAAATCGACCTGCGCCAAATCGTCGTCCAGATGGCCGAAGTCGATTGCGCTGGGTTTTCCCTTCAACGTAAAGTTGCTGAGCAGGTTTTCCTTTGAGAGTTCTTCGCTGTCGTACAGCGAGAAAAGCGATGGCTGTACTTTTAGGCAGAATTTCGGAAGTTTGAGGGTGTGAACATCCTCCAAAAACTCCGGGTTTACATGAGAGGTATCCACTTTATCCTGCACCTCCAGCGGCAAATCGCTCAACGGGTCATTCTGGTGCTGCTGCATAGCAACATCAAAATCGTTTTGTTCCTTTTCAGAGCGGTCAAAAATATTCTGCACCGAGGGAGAAACACTTGCCTTTGCCAAGGTGCTGCCCAACAGTGTCGGGTCGAAATCAAAAAACTCTTCCTCTTCCGCCGATGCCGCGGGCATTGCTTCGTTTGTCGGCTGTGCCGGGAAGATGGTCTGCTCCACTTTGGGCAGCGGCTCGACCGGGGCAGCTTCTTCCTGCACACGGTAATCGTGGTCCGTGAAGCCTGCGTTATTCAAGCCCTTGACGATGCCGTCCAGCGTACGCTTGAAGTCCGCAGACGAGGTCAGAACATACGAAGTATTCAGGATCGGAGAAGAATGTTTCCGGGTATAGGGCAGGCGCAGAATACGCCCCACGATTTGCTCCACATCCACCTGACTGGTGCGGTTCGCCAGCGAAGCAAGGATATACGCAAAGGGGCAGTCCCAACCCTCTTTCAAGGCATTGACTGTAATGATAAAGCGAATCGAACACTTTTCCGACAGCAAATCCACATTTTTCAACTCGTTGATCTCTGCCGTCTTGATGGCAATTTGCTCTGCTGGAATGTTGGCTGCAATCAGGCGTTGGCGCAGTTTTTCAAAGGTCGTTGCATTTTCCTTGCCCTTGGGCTGTGCTTGAAACAGCACGATGGGGCGAATGTAGCTGCCACCTTTTTCGTAGGCATCTTTTGCGTGAATTTCCAGTGTCCGCTGCATCTCGATGGCATCATGCAACACATCCTGCTGGCTGTTGCGATTCATCACGATGACAGGCAACTTGACCATGTTCTCGCGTTTCAAGTGAATCGCATCCACAATGGAGATGATGTTGCTTTCCTTAGTGGGCGTTGCCGTCAGATCCAGCACAAAGCAGGGATTGAAGTTCTGCAGCATCTGCTTGCTCAAGTTGCTGCGCGCATGGTGGCTTTCGTCCACGATAACCAACGGATGCAGCTGATTGATGACCTGCATCAAGGCGGTCGGGTCGGTATCTTCCAGCGGCATATCGGGTTCGCCCAGTGCATTTGCCAGCGCAACAAGGCTACTGTTCTCCTGCTTGGCCTTGAGCTGCTCCTTCTTGCCACGGAACGAATCATAGGACAGCACCATGATGGAAAGCTGCTCGTTGACCGCAGAGATATTGAAGTGCTGCCCCATCAAAAGCTGTTCTTTGGTATACACTTCTACACGGCTGCCAAAGGCAACATCAATTTTCTGGCGGTAAGGATGTGCAGGGTCACGCAATGCAGCCAAGGTTTGAGTAAGGATAGCATCTGACGGAACCAGCCAAACCACTGCACGGCGTTTTACCACACCCAGTGCGGAGAAAATCGGCTCGATGGCATTTGCAGCCAAAAATGTTTTGCCGCCGCCCGTAGGAACTTTCAGGCAGACATTCGGCACACCGGGCAGAAGATTCTGATACTTGGGCATTCCGCCAAACCCGATTTTTACATCTTTCTCCTGCCAGAGCCGAGTATAGGCCGTTTCGATATTCTTTGTCTGCATCAGGATTTCCAGATAGCGTTCCAAATCCCGAATGACGGCTTTCTGATAATTTTTCAATTCCATAAGAGCCGTCCTCCTTACACCCGCGCAATGTCGCGCGGAATTTTCTTAAACGTGATACCAAACCGCAGCAGGTCACTCTCACTCAATGCACAGCGGTCAGCATAAATCAGATAGTTTTCCGCTTTTTCCGGGATGGTAGACAAAAAAGCATAGTCCAACACGCATATCTGGTCTGGCTCATAGTAGAAATAGTAAGCGGTGTGGTTGTTCTCGCCGAGGAAATATGGGTTTCCGTTCTGTTGATTCACCGCAGGTTTCTTCGTTTCCGTATACCAGATGTAGTCACGAATTTTGTCCGTGCCGATGCTTTCATTCAGGTTGCCATCCGGCAGAAGCAGCCGCTCGCCCAGTTCGTAGTAACTGAAATTGCCACCAGTGCCTTCTACGGCGTTCTTGTCTTTGCCATAGCCGTTGATCACACGCTTCACACGTTCAGCAGTCGTAGTATCAGCGTAGTCGCCCATCTCCACCAGAATAAACTTGCGGTGTCCTCCATCCGCTTTGTTCATATTCAGCACCGCATGGGCAGTTGTGCCAGATCCGGCAAAGGAATCAAGAATCAGCGCATCCTCAGAACCTGCAATCCTCAGCACAAATTCCATAAGGCGGCGAGGCTTAGGCGTGTCAAACTGTGCCTTCCCGTCAAAAATCGTCAACATTTCTTTTTTTGCTTCATCTGTATGACCAGTTTCAGAAAACGGCCAGAAGTTTGTAGGAACGCGACCTCCGACATTATCAAGATATGTTTTTCTACGAATTCCACCTTTTCCACCTTGACCGAAGTAGAACAATGGCCACTGTCCGCGATTATAAATCGCAGCTGCCTTTTGTGCAGCATCTTCCACGCTGTCAGATAGCATGATTGCTTTAACACCACTTTTAACCTGCGCCTCTGACACTCCGCATATTGATGCTCTTTTCTGAGTATCCGCTATCTCGCACAATTCATACTCGCCCCACTGCGACATGATTTCAAACATCTGATCCTGTCCTAAAGACCAGCAACGTCCATTAGACGGGTAAAGAAGTACGCCTGTAAATGGATTCTGAATAGCATAAACCATTCCTTGATGCGTTGTAGCTCCGGGTGCAAAAGCATCTGTGCTTTTCCATGCACATACATCGTTATCCGGGTTAGAGTAACGTGCGTTCATTTCTTCGGTACGAGATAACTTGTTGGGATTCCATCCCGGCTGTTTGCTGTAGACCAGAATATGCTCCACCTCATTTACGATGCCTTTAGAATCATTTCGAGTGGAGTAAGTGCGCTGCCACGAAATATTGGAAACGAAACAGCTCGCACCAAAGATTTCATCACAGATGGATTTCAAGTTGTAAAGCTCATTGTCATCAATGCTAATAAAAATCGAACCATCATCCGCCAGCAACTTCTGTAGTAGCATCAGCCGAGGATACATCATGCAGAGCCACTTGTCATGGCGTGTCAAATCCTCGCCTTCCTTACCGACTACTTCGCCCAGCCACTTTTGAATATGCGGATCATTGACATTATCGTTGTAGCACCACTTCTCATTGCCAGTGTTGTAAGGAGGATCGATGTAAATGCACTTTACCCGGCCCTCATACTGCGGCAGCAGAGCTTTCAGGGCTTCCAGATTATCGCCGTGGATAATCATGTTATCACTGCCGTTGTCCTCGGTGTGCTTGCCCATTTCGTCAAAGCTATACTGACGCTCCAACACCCGGAACGGCACTTCCTGATGGTGATTGACAACTTTGCTTTTTCCGATCCATTCCAAAGTAGGCATGGTGTTTTCTCCGTTTCTCTGTGAAAGTTCTTTCACGTTTAATAATAACAAGTTAGGCGGCAAAGCGCAACGGTTCCGGCAAAGAAATACAAGTTCGATGAACAAAATTGCAAGTTGCAAAAGCGTTTTGCAAAAACGCGTAGCCTGCATTGGTACGATGTAGTTCAAGGGTTTGGGTGTCCCCAACAAGTATTTTTGCAATGCAAAAATAGCAGATGTATATACGTCTGCATTGCTTGCCACTGCTATGAAAGCCTTTTGAATTGCAAAATGATTTTTCAGTTGCTATACTGGGCTTACCAATTTTTTTCGGGAGGACGTCGCAGTGACTGCACAGACAATGCAAATCGGGAGCAGACCTTGCCGCATTTACGGCGAAGCCCATGCGGAATACCTTCTGCTCCAGATGACGGATGAACACGAATTGCAGAACATGGACAGCGAAGTTGCCGCCATTGCGCAGGGCGCAGCGCATTTATCTGAGCCTTGGGGACAGGGAAGAATGTACAAAGAACACAATCATGGCCGCTGTGGGCGATAACATCCGCGCCCTGCATCATGAGCTTGTTGTGTGTGGAAAGACTTGCACTCTTGAATGGAACCGCGGTGGCCATTTCAAGGATGCCGACCTGCGCACGGCAAAGGCTTTCTTCTGGGCGATGGAGGATATGCGATGAATATTCTGATTGATGCCGACGGTTGTCCCGTGGTTGATCTGACTTTGCAGATTGCAAAGCAGTTCGGCATCCCGGTCATCATTTTGTGCGATACCTCACACCAGATCGAGCGTGAGGGTGCGCAAACACTGGTATTCGACAAGGGTGCTGACAGCGTGGACTTTGCGCTGGTCAACCGAGTAAAGCCAGGAGATATTGTCGTGTCACAGGACTATGGATTGGCGAGTATGTGCCTTGCCCGGTGTGCCAAAGTTCTGAACCAAAACGGTTTGGAGTACACCGCCGACAATATGGATACCCTCCTGCTGCGGCGATATGAAAACAAAAAACTTCTCCGTGCCGGAAAGCACCCGAAGGGGAGTGCGAAACGGACGAAGGAGCAGGATGAAGCATTTGTCGCCACACTGACAGATATTTTAGCGAGCATCTGATTTTCTGAATCAAAAATTTGATATTGCAACCGCCACTCACTCTTTCCCGGAGTGAGCGGCGGTTGTTTCTTGTTCAGCGCATCTTGCTTTGTTAACTTTCTGTTAATTTTCAAAATAAAGGGTGTCAACGAGCCTTTCTCGATGCCTACCAAGTGAGGGAACGCTCTCAACCTTCAATGAAGGCAAAAAATCAGCGTCAACACCCCCCATTTTAGGCCGCTTTTTCTGTTAATAGTAGAAACGCTTCTTTGAAGGTCAGTCATTTGTGACCTTTTTGTTAATTCTCAAAAAGATGGTTTCTTTTGGTCTTTTTCGTCGGCTACCAAGTGAGAGGACTTTTTCAAAAGTGGAGATTCGGCCTCAAGAATTACAACTCAATTACAATTTTCCCTTCGATGCTATGAAACAGGCGTTCTCGATGCCTACCAAGTGTAGGGCATCTTTTCCAAGACAATTCTCGGACTATTATGACGTTTTGATTACAAGATTGCTTTCAATGCTACGAAATGACCTCTTTCATCGGCTACCAAGTAGAAAGATGTTTTTCGTCCGTCAAAGTCCAGAAATCTTCCATATGTTCCTTGACAAGTGAATAGTTCAATCGTCCGGTACTTCACAAAAGGTACTTCTGTAACTCGCAGCCCGGTCATAACGAAGACGGGGTGGCTGAAATGCCAATGGTGCGGTGCAAGCCCGCCGCCGGACGATTCCCCACTCCTAGGGAAGTCGAGGACCAATATGGGAGACCTTAACTTATTAACGCAGACGGGTTTGAACTTATCTGCGATGGGGGAGTTGGAACTACTGCCAACTCTCTTTACATTGCCACCTGACCGCAGCTTTGCTGCAAAGGATATAACCGCAGGTAACACACTTTTTGACCTTAGACTACTTATGCTGAAGGAGCGCCTATGAAGTTTAACGATCCCTATTCCCAGATGTTTCCCGGCTACCCCGATGCCCTCAGCCTGCAACAGGCATCCGAGATGCTCAACCTGAACCGCCACACGGTAGGGGAACTGATTCGCTCCCGCCGCCTGTTTGCGCTGCGGATCGGGCGCACTTACCGCATCCCGAAGCTGAGCGTGATCGAGTTCCTGCTCACCGGACAGAGCACCTTCCCGGCTGGAAATCCGCCGCTGGATGTGGTATGCTGTGGGTGCAGCAACGGACAGCACGCCTGTTGACCCAAAGGAGGTTTATGATGAAAACTACAGGGTCTGTCCAAGAGAAAAATGGACGTTTCTATTTCGTGATCAATCTTTATGATGCCAACGGCAAGCGGAAGATCAAGTGGATCTCCACAGGTCTGACCGTCCGGGGCAACAAGCGCAAGGCGGAATCCATGCTCCGGGAAGTGCTGCTCCACTATGATGAGACCGGGGAGCTGCCCACGGGGCGGGGAGGCACCTACGAAAAAGTAGACGCTAAAACCGCCAAGCCCTTGCCGCAGCATCTCCAACCCGTCAGCAAGTCGGAGATGCTGTTTCTGGACTATCTCAACGAGTGGATTCAGATTCACAAGGCATCCATCCAGACCGCCACCTTCATCAGCTATAATCAGATGATTCAGGGCCGCATCACGCAATACTTCAAGCCGCTGAGCCTGAAGCTCTGTGAAGTCACGCCGCAGGTACTGGACGAGTTTCAGGAGAAGATTTTGCTGGATGGCTGTACCACCAACACGGTCATCCACTATCACGCCATCTTCGGCAAGGTGTTCAAGGATGCTGTGCGCAAGGACTATCTGGAAGTCAACCCGATGCTGAAAGTTGACCGCCCGAAGAAGAACAGCTTCCGGCCCAACTTCTACTCCAAGGATGAAGTCCAGCAGCTGCTGGAAGTCTCGCAGGATGACCCCTTGCACCTGTGCATCCTCATCACGGCCTATTACGGTCTGCGCCGCAGCGAGGTGCTGGGGCTGAAATGGTCGTCCATCGACTTCGAGCGGAAGTCCATGACCATCAACCACAAAGTCACAGAACAGCGGGTGAACGGCAAGTATGTCCCGGTCGTCAGCGACGTGATGAAGAACAAGACCAGCTGCCGCACTCTGCCGCTGATTCCGGCTGTGGAAGAAGAACTTCTGAAGCAGAAGGAAAAGCAGCAGCTTTACCGCAAGCTGTTCAAGAAGAGCTACAGCATTGAGTATCTGGATTTCGTCTGCACCGATCAGGAAGGCAAGCTGATCCGCCCGAACTTCGTGACGGAGCATTTCGACTGGCTGTTGACCAAGTACGGGCTGAAGCACATCCGCTTCCACGACCTGCGCCACAGCTGTGCCAGCCTGATGGTGATGAACGGCGTATCTATGAAGCAGGTTCAGGAATGGCTGGGGCACAGCACCTTTTCTACCACCGCTGACATCTACGCACATCTCGATTACAAAAGCAAACAGGGGTCTGCTGGGGTCATTGCGAACCTTTTGGGAGAATCCAAACTCCCCAAATAATTATGGATTTATCGTTCATGTATAAAGCATACTGTGATGAGGAAAAAGCGGTCTTTCTCTGCTTGATTCAAAAGAAAAAGCCGCAGATTCGTTTGAATCTGCGACTTCTGGCGGAGATGGTGGGATTCGAACCCACGTGCCCGATTAAGGACAAAACGATTTCGAGTCGTTCTCGTTACGACCGCTTCGATACATCTCCAAGTATATTTTCATGGCGAATTTACGATTTGTATATCGCAAATCGACCTTGAAACTTGGAACAGTTGCTGTTAGAATATTGTTAGAAAACGCATCGTTCAGACAGGCTTTGAAGCCTGTAAGGACATCAAAATTGACGTTCTCCCGTGTGATATGGAGACATTCAGCGAAGCATCCACTTGGATTTCGAGTCGTTCTCGTTACGACCGCTTCGATACATCTCCATATATTAGCCTTTACAGTATAGCAAAAAAGCGGTTTTCCGTCAACACTTTTCTCCCGTTACGGCACGGCTGCAAGCCATACGCAGCCGTGCCGTTTTGCGTTTTTGGGGCAGAAAGCGCGGTTTCTTTGCAAAAAGGCTGTTCTTTTGGGCGGGAGCCGAGTATAATAGGAACGATATTTTTCAAATTTGAAGTACAGAGGAGAGCATTCCAATGGCACAGGCAAAACAAGATATGGGCACCGGCAGCATCAAAAAGCTGATGCTGCAGCTCATGATCCCCGCCGTGGTGGCGCAGGTGGTGAACCTGCTGTATAACATCGTGGACCGCATTTACATCGGCCACATTGCGGGCATTGGCGCGGCAGCGCTGACCGGCGTGGGGCTGTTCACACCCATTCTGATGCTGCTGAACGCTTTTGCCATGCTGGTGGGCGCGGGCGGCGCGCCGCGCACCGCCATTGCTCTGGGGCAGGGGGACAGGCAGCAGGCCGAAAAGATCGTCTCCAACAGCTTTACCGTGCTGATGTTCTTTGCCGTGGTGCTGACCATCGGCTTCTATGCCGGGGCACCGGTGCTGCTGCGGCTGTTCGGTGCCAGCGATGCCACCCTGCCGTACGCCCTGAGCTACAGCCGCATCTACATTGCAGGCTCGGTGTTCGTGCTGGTAGTGCTGGGCATGAACCCTTTTATCACCACGCAGGGCTTTGCCAAGACCAGTATGCTTACCACCGTGATCGGCGCGGTGATCAACATTATCCTCGACCCCATCCTGATCTTCGGGTTCGGGCTGGGCGTGCGGGGCGCGGCCATTGCCACGGTGCTCAGTCAGGCCGTGGGCGCGGCATGGATCATCCGCTTTCTCACCGGCAAAAAGACCATCCTGCGCCTGCGCAGAGACTACCTGCGCCCGGAAAAGCAGATCATTCTGCCGGTGCTGGCGCTGGGCATCTCCTCGTTTGTGATGCTCTCCACCGAAAGCCTGCTTTCCATCAGCTTCAGCTCCAGTCTGGCGCGGTACGGCGGCGATGTGGCTGTGGGTGCCATGACCGTCATCACCAGCGCATCCCAGCTGTGCACGCTGCCCATTCAGGGCATCTGTCAGGGCGGACAGCCGGTGATGAGCTTCAACTTCGGCGCAGGCAAGAAGGCCCGCGTCAAGGAAGCCTTCCGTTTTCAGCTGACGCTGTGCGGGTCCTACACCTGCTTGTTCTGGCTGTTGATGATGCTGTTTCCCGGCGCGGTGGCGGGCATTTTCACCTCGGACACCGCACTGATCCAGTACACCACGTGGGCCATGCGCATTTACATGGCGGGCATTTTTGCCATGGGCTTCCAGATCGCCTGCCAGCAAAGCTTTATGGCGCTGGGGCAGGCTAAGGTCAGCCTGCTGCTGGCCTGCCTGCGCAAGATCATTCTGTTGATCCCCCTCATCTTCATTCTGCCGCACCTGCTGCCGAAACCGGTGTTCGGCGTGTTTCTGGCCGAGCCGGTCAGCGACATTCTGGCCGCCACCATCACCACCATCACCTTCTTTGCCCGGTTCGATAAGATCCTCGACCGCGGTGCGGCAAAGGTTTGATTTTTTTGTATGCAGAAAGGGCATCTGCCGTTGGCAGATGCCCTCGCTGTTTATTCGGGAAACCCTGACCGGCACTGAAAAATCAGTCCATGTTCAGAGCGCTCTTGAGGTTGTTTTTGTAGATATCGGCCTTGGCACCGTAGATGATCTGCACACCATCTGCGACCTGAACGACGCCGTTTGCACCCGTCTTCTGCTTCCAGTCAGTATCCGGCATAACGAGAGCCTTGTCTTTGACTTTGACGCGCAGTCGAGTAAAGCAGGCATCCACATGCTGGATATTGTCTGCACCACCCAGACCTTCAATGATGGTCGCCATCATCTCGTCGCTCATTTTCTTGTCCAGCTTCTTGACCTCCTGGCCATCATCTTCGCGGCCGGGAGTCTTGTAGTTGAACTTGGTGATCATGAAGCGGAAGGTGAAATAGTACAGGAAGAAGCAGGGAATGCCAATGATGAACACCCAGATCCAGTTAGAGCCTTTATCCGCCTGCATGATGCCATTGAAGATCGTGCTCAGGAAAGGGCCGCCGAAGGAACTGGGCCCCGGGATATTCACCTTGCAGATGTAAGTCAGCAGGTAGGCCAGACCTGCATAGCCAGCGTGCACCACGAACAGCAGCGGAGCCGCAAACAGGAAGCTGTACTCAATGGGCTCGGTGATGCCAGTGAAGATGGAGGGGATGATGGCTGCGATCAGCAGCGCCTTGACCTGAGGCTTACGCTCCGGCTTTGCGCAATGGTACATGGCCAGAGCCGCACCGGGCAGACCAAACATAGCAAAAATAACCTTGCCGTTCATGATAAAGCGGGTAATGTTCACGTCAAACATGGCATCCGGAGAAGCCAGCATGGCGTTGTAAATGTTCACTGCGCCTTCATACAGCGTGCCATCAATGACCATGGAACCGCCAAGGTTTGTGAAGAAGAACGGAGTGTAAATAAAGTGATGCAGGCCAAAAGGCAGCAGCGCACGCTCTGCCAGACCATAGATCACACTGCCTGCCATGCCAGTGTCATAAATGATCTCGCCCATGAAGCCCAGACCGGTCTGAACGAAGGGCCACACCACAGACATTACCAGACCCAGCGCAGAGCAGGCCAGCAGCGAGATCATCGGCACGAATTTTGTGCCTGAGAAAATGCCCAGAACCGGCGGCAGCTGAATATTATAGTATTTGTTATGCAGCTTTGCAACCAGCAGACCCACCAGAATACCGCCGAATACACCAGTGTCAAGCGAAGCGATGCCCATGACCATGGACTGGCCGGTCTTCATCGCCGCAGGGTCCAGAATGCCCAGACTGGTCAGCAGGATATTCATCACATTGTTCATGGCGAGGAAACCGATCACGCTGGACAATGCTGCGATGCCCTTTTCCTTTTCCGCATAGCCGATGGCAACGGAAACAGCAAAAATGATTGGAAGATAGGAGTTAATGGTATTGCCCATGGCCTTGAGCAGATTAAAGAACAGCTTGACATAGGTATTGCCCAGAACCGGCCACAGTGCCACAATGTTCTTTGTCGTGAACGCAGAGCCAATGCCCACCAGAATACCTGCGATGGGCAGGATCATGACAGGCGTCATTAGAACTTTTCCCAGTTTCTGGAACTGTGAAAAGGTAACTTTCTTCTCTCTCTTCTCCATGATTTACCTCCTGAGGATCTCAGTGCAGTTCGGGCCAGTAGCCCTTATTGGCTTCGATCATCTTATCCAGGATCTTGCGTGCCACCTTGGCAGAGGGAACTGTCTTGTTCATCGTGAATGCTTCCAGTGCCTTCTGGTAGGAGTGTTCAAAATAAGCATCCACGATCAGCTTTTCCGAAGAGACCTGCTGCATCATCATGCCCAGCTGGAACTGGGGGATATTGCCGATGGTAACAGGCTCCGGGCCCCACTTGCGCAGGTAGCAGGGAACTTCCACCATGGCATCATACGGCATCTGCGGGATGCAGCCCTTGTTTTCCACAATGACCAGATAGCGGTCCGCATTGTTATAGGCAATGGAACATGCCACATCCACAATAAAATCGCCAAAAGCATTGAACAGATTCAGGTTTGCTTCCTTCTTGCCGCCGCTCTCGCGGATCAGCTTTGCCTGCTCGATCATGTCCTTCTCACGGCCATCCATGACCATGTTGGCACGCGTGTAGTTGGGATCCATATCCTCGGCGCTTTCCTTGGCATACAGATAGTACTGCAGGTAGGTATTGGGCAGATACTCCGGGAAGTCGGTGAGAATTTCCTTAAAGTTTTCCCATGTGTGGCGCCAGGAAGGATCGGAGTGGTGCTTATCATGAGAAGCAGCCAGACCGAACTTCATGATCTTTTCCTTCAGTTCCGGCATACGGTCCACACCGCTCTTGTCGTACAGGTGGGTCCACCAGCCAAAGTGGTTCAAACCAAAGTAGACCGGGTCCACATCGTTGTATTTTTCCAGACCCAGCATCTTTGCGAAGGACAGCATGATGGCTACCGGCATATCGCAGATGTTCAGGATCTTATAGTTGTTGTACTTGCGGCGGGTGGCCTCAGCCACGATCGCAGCAGGGTTGGAGTAATTGATGATCCATGCCTCGGGTGCGTACTTGCGCACATCGTCGATCACCTGGAACACGCCGGGGATGGAACGCAGGCCGTATGCCATGCCGCCGGGGCCGCAGGTCTCCTGACCCACAACGCCAAACTCCAGCGAGATCTTCTCGTCCTTCTCACGCATTTCCATGCCGCCCTGACGGATCTGAGCAAAGGCAAAGTCAATATCGGTGTAGGCCTTTTCCGGGTCCGTGGTGGTGAAGTAGACGCATTCCGGATCCAGCTTTGCAATCAGCGAGCCGCACAGGGTATCGACCAGCTCCAGACGATCCGGGTCAATATCGTACAGCACCAGCTTTTTCAGCGGGAAGCGGTCAAGATTTGCAATCAGGCTCTGGATAATGCCGGGGGTATGGCTGGAGCCGCCGCCGACAATAACAACTTTAAATCCTTCCATTTTTGAAACCTCACATTCGTTTTGCGATCATGTTTCTGATTTTACCCTTGCGCGCGCTTTGGAGAGTGACTATAATATAACCGATATGAACATTTTTTTAAAGGCGTTTTGAAAGTTTTGAACCAGTTTGCCCAAGTTGAAACAATTCCAGAGTCTGAAAATATTTTCACACCTGCTAACTTTCTTCAAAGCCTTCCCGCCGGAGGACATCATGGACTTTTTCACCCGCATTGCAGAACACACGCCCCAACTGAACAAAAACGATAATGAGCTTCTTTCTTACTGCATTCGCAACCACACCGAGATCGCCAATCTCAAGGTGACGGAACTTGCGGACCGGTTGTTCATCTCACCGGCTTCTGTCGTCCGTTTTTGCAAGAAGCTCGGTTTCAGTGGTTATTCCGATTTTAAGGCATCTTTGCGCATGGATCTGTTTGAGCCGGAGGAAACGCCGCGAAAGTCTCACCCGACCGACTTTTTCCGGGATATCCACAAAACCATCGAGATGGTTTCGGAGGAGACCGTAGAGCGTATCGTAGAGCTGATCCACTGCAGCCGCCGCATTGAGCTGTATGCCGTAGGCAGCAGCAGAATGCCCGGCTCCGAACTTGCAAAGCGGCTGCAGACCATCGGCAAGGCCGCCTTCTGTTACGATGACAGCACCCTGATGAATATCAGCGCCCGGCAGCTGACTTCCGATGATCTGGTTCTGGCCCTTTCCATTTCCGGCGAAACAAGTCTGATCATTGCCGCTGCAACGGTTGCCAAAAGCCGTGGTGCCGCATTGGTTTCCTTTACAAATCTCGGCAACAATACCCTCAGCGGCATGGCAGATGAAAACCTGTATGTCAACGCCACAAACTTTGTGTGCTCCGGCCTTCCGGTGCAGTCCCGCGTACAGCTGCTGATGCTGTGCGAATACCTGTTCTTCCGCTACATAGAGACCTATGGGGACGAGCACCAGCAAAGTATCGGTTGACGCCATTTCACCGCAGCGCACAGCCAACGCTCTATTCCACCAACAAATCTCCCACGATAAAAAAACAGGGCCGCCGCACAAACGATGTGCGGCGGCCCTGTTGGCGTCCTGTTTTTATTTCCCCGCCAGCAGAATGGCCAGCACGGCTTTCTGCACGTGCAGGCGGTTCTCGGCTTCATCGAAGATCTCCGGTGCGTGCTGCTCGAACACCGCCGAGGAGATCTCCTCACCCCGGTGGGCGGGCAGGCAGTGCAGCACCATGACATCGGGCTTGGCGCTTTCCAGCAGCTTGCTTGTGAGCTGATAGCCCACAAAATCCCGCAGGCGCTGCTCACTTTCCGGCGTGCCGGGCTGGGCGGTGTTCCACACGGCCGTTGCCACCACGTCGGCATCCTGAATACCCTCGGCAGGGTCTGCGGTCAGGTGGAAGGCGCTGCCGTACTTGTGGGCGAACATCAGCACATCCGCCGCCGGGCGGTAGCTCTGCGGGCAGACGCAGGTGACCTGCATCCCAGCCAGCAGTCCGCCCACGATGAGGCTGTTTGCCATGCTGCTGCCGTCGCCGACAAAGCAGAGCTTCCGGCCCGCAAGGCTGCCCCGGCGCTCCCGAATGGTCATCAGGTCGGCCAGCACCTGGCAGGGATGGGCGTAATCCGTCAGGCCGTTGATCACCGGCACACCGGCCAGCTCGGCAAACTCTTCCAGATCGCTCTGGCGGTAGGTGCGCCACACCACGCAGTCGTAGTAGCGGCCCAGCACCCGGGCGGTGTCCTTGAGGGGCTCACCGCGCCCGGCCTGCAGCTCGGCGGTGTTCATGTAGTTGCCCAGACCGCCCAGCTGGTACACACCCACCTCAAAGCTGGTACGGGTGCGGGTGGATGCCTTGGAGAACATCAGGGCAACCGTCTTTCCTGCCAGCAGCGGGGCCGTGCCGCCCAGCTTCTGCTGTGCCTTGAGTTGATCGGCCACATCCAGAATGTGGGTCAGCTCGGCAGGGGAGAGGTCGCTCATTTTCAGCAGATTTTTCATGCCTGCTCCTTCGGAGCCGTCGGCTCCATCTTGCCCAGCACATCGCTCAGGATCTCCAGCACCATGTCCACATCGTGCTCGCTGAGGGTCAGCGGCGGCAGCAGGCGCAGGCGGGTCTTGGCTGTCAGCACCAGCAGGCCCGCTTCGCGGCAGGCGGCCAGCACATCTGCGGCCTTGAGGTCGTAGAACTCGATGCCCACCATCAGGCCGATGCCGGAAATGCTCTTGACATGGGGCAGCTTTGCGATGCCTGCGCGCAGCTGGACGGCGCGCTCGTTGACATTGGCAAGGAAGCTCTGGTCCATGCGGTCCACCACCACGTTGGCACCGGCGCAGACCACCGGGTTGCCGCCGAAGGTGGAGCCATGGGTGCCAGGGCCCATGCCCTCGGCTACCTTTTCGTTCATCAGCACTGCGCCGATGGGCAGGCCGCCGCCCAGACCCTTGGCCAGCGTGACCACGTCCGGCTTGAGGTTGTAGTGCTCGCAGCACAGGAAGGTGCCGGTGCGGCCCACGCCGGTCTGCACCTCGTCCACGATGAGCACAAGGTCTTTTTCGTCGCAGAGCTTGCGCACGGCCTGCACGTAGTCCGGGTCCAGCGCCATCACGCCGCCCTCGCCCTGAATGAGTTCCAGCATCACGGCGCAAGTTGTGCGGTCCACCAGCTCCTCCAGCGCTTCGATATCGCCTGCCGGAGCATACAGGAAGCCCTCGTTGAAGGGGCCGAAGTAGTTGTGGAACACCTCCTGACCGGTGGCGGTCAGGGTGGCGATGGTGCGGCCGTGGAAGCTGTTCACCAGCGTGATGACCGTGGTGCGGTCCTTGCGGTAGTGGTCCACGCTGTACTTGCGCGCGGCCTTAATGGCACCCTCGTTGGCCTCGGCACCGGAGTTGCCAAAGAACACCTTGCTCATGCCGGTGCGCTTGCACAGCTTTTTGGCCAGCTTGCCGCAGGGCGCGGTGTAGTAAAGGTTAGAGGTATGCTGCAGCTTGTGGGCCTGCTCGGAAACGGCCTCGGCCCAGTCCAGATCACAGTAGCCAAGGCTGTTCACGCCAATGCCGCTGGTAAAATCCAGATACTGCTGACCCTCGGGGCCTGCGGCGCGCAGGCCGTGGCCTTTTTCCAGCACAATAGGGTTGCGGTTATAGGTGTGCAGGACGTATTCGCCGTCCCGCTTGATGACTTTTTCAGAATCCATAGGTGTACCCTCCTGTGAACAGAGACTGTGAACAGAAAACCCTCTCAGGCGCTTTCGCGCCAGAAAATGCTGGCAAAGGCTTGAGAGGGTCATTTTTCTTATTATACCGCCTGCACGGCACCTGCGCAATGCTTATTCGCGGTGGCTGCGGCGGTAAAAGCGGGTGCCGGAGCCGCGGTTGGAGAACAGCTCCAGCAGGATGGAGTGGGGCACGCGGCCATCGATGATGACCGCCTCGTGCACGCCCTGATAGATGGCATCGGCCATGCCGCCGATCTTGGGGATCATGCCGCCCGCAATGATGCCGGCGGACTTATAGCCCTCGATCTCGGACACCTCCACCTCGGGGATGAGGGTGCTTTCATCGTCCTTATCCCGCAGCAGGCCCGCGATATCGGTCATGGATACCAGCTTCTCCGCTTTCAGCGCAATCGCGATCTGCGCAGCGGCGGTGTCGGCGTTCACGTTGTAGGCCTGACCCAGATCGTCCATGCCCACCGTGGCGATCACGGGGATGAAGCCGCCATCCAGCAGGCTTGCGATCAGGGTAGCGTCCACATGCACGATCTCGCCCACATGGCCCAGCTGGGGGTCCAGCTCGGTGCAGCGCAGCATCTGGCCGTCCATGCCGCACAGGCCCACGCCGCGGCCGCGCAGCTTGGCCACCAGATCCTTGTTCACCTTACCGGCCAGCACCTGCTGCACGATTTCCATGGTGGCATCGTCGGTCACGCGCAGACCGTTTGCGAAATGGCTCTCCACGCCCACTTTCTTCAGCATCTCGTTGATGGCCGGGCCGCCGCCGTGCACCAGCACCACGCGCACACCCAGCAGGGTAAGGGTGACCAGATCGTTCATGACGGCATTTTTCAGTTCTTCGTTGATCATGGCATTGCCGCCGTACTTTACCACCATGGTCTTTCCGTGATACTTCTGGATGTAGGGTGTCGCCTCAGAGAAAAGGCGCGCCATTTCTTCGTTTTTCATATATTTTCTGTTGCTCCTTGCCGTTAGCAGCCTTGCCCTCTCCGTCATCGCTTGCGCGATGCCACCTCCCCCAAAGTGGGAGGCTTTGGCAGTTCCCGCAGCGTTCACGGTTTTGCCAAAGGCTCCCCCTTCGGGGGAGCTGGCGCGCAGCGCCTGAGAGGGTTATCAGGTGCGGTAGTCGCCGTTGATCTTGACGTAATCGTAGGTCAGATCGCAGCCCCATGCCTTTGCGGATGCATCGCCGGTGCCCATGTCCACCTTGACCAGCACATCGTGCTCAGCCAGCACTTTGGCGGCTTCGTCCTCGCTGTAGGGGTGGTAGGCGGCGTTTTCGCACACATACACCTCACCGGCCTTGCTGGAAAGCCACACGCAGACCTTATCAATGGAGAAATCGCCGGGGGTGTAGCCGATGGCGCACAGGATGCGGCCCCAGTTGGCATCGCGGCCGAACACTGCGGCCTTGAACAGGTTGGAGCACACCACGCTGCGGCTGACGGCACGGGCGGTCTTTAGGTCGGGGGCGTGGGTCACTTCGCAGGTGATAAGGTGGGTGGCACCCTCGCCGTCACCGGCGTGCTCGGCGCACATGTGCTCGGCAATGGCAGTCAGCGCCGCCACAAAGGCTTCGTAGTCCGCGTTCTCCTCGCAGATCTCCGGGTTGCCTGCAAGGCCGGAAGCCATGATGATCAAGGTATCGTTGGTGGAAGTGTCCAGATCCACGCTCATCTGGTTGTAGGTGCCGGGCACCACGGTCTTGAGGGCCTTTTCCAGCAGGATGGGCGAGACCGCCGCATCGGTGGTGTAGAAGGCCAGCATGGTGGCCATGTTGGGGGCGATCATGCCGCTGCCCTTGCCAATGGCACCCACCGTGCAGGTCTTGCCGCCCAGCTCGAACTGGATGGCGTATTCCTTTTTGTGGGTGTCGGTGGTCATGATGGCGGTGGCGGCATCGGTGCTGCCCTGCTCGTCCGCAGCCAGCTTTGCGGCGGCGGCAGGGATGCCCCGGGCAAAGGGGTCGATGACCATGGGCTGACCGATGACACCGGTAGAAGCGGGCAGAACGTCCTGCGGGTCGATGCCCAGCTCCTTGCCCACCAGCTCACAGCATTCTTCGGCCAGAGCCACGCCGTTGGCGGCGCAGGTGTTGGCGTTGCCGCTGTTCACGATGATCGCCTGTGCGTAGCCGTCCTTCAGGTGGGCGCGGTCCACCTTGATGGGTGCGCCGCAGACCTTGTTGGTGGTGTACACACCGGCGGCGGCGCAGCGCACGTCCGCCTTGATGAGTGCCAGATCGTATTTTTCTGCATGGTTTGCGCGGATGCCGCAGTGCACGCCAGCCGCTGCAAAGCCCTTGGGCGCGCAGATGCCGCCCGCAACTTCTTGATACTGCATAATGATCTTCCTTTCCCACAAAGAAATACTTCTCACTCGAACGGGCTAGCCCTCTCAGGCTCACATACGTTCGCCAGCTCCCCCAAAGTGGGAGCCCTTGGCAGTCCACGCAAACTTCATCTTTTTGCCAAGGCCTCTCCCTTTGGGAGAGGTGGATTTGCGAAGCAAAGACGGAGAGGGCGAGGACGCTACCCGTGTACGAGCCATCTTTATTCCAACCCTTCGGTCTCTTCCAGCCCCAGCATCAGGTTCATGCACTGGACGGCCGCGCCGGAAGAGCCTTTGCCCAGATTATCGAACAGGGAGACCAGCATCATCTGGTCGCCTGCAGCGTTCACGGTCATGTACAGCTCCATGCGGTCGGTACCGGCCATGGCATTGGAGTACAGGCCGTTTTCCGGCAGGGCTTCGTTCAGAGCGTGCACCTTGACGGTGGCAGCATCCTTGTAATATGCCGCAATGCCCTCGGCCACCTGTTCGGCGGTGCTGCCCGCCAGCGTCAGATCCAGCGGCACCAGCACCTGCATGCCGCAGTAGTAATCGCACACCACGGGCACGAACATGGGGGTGTGGGCAAGGCCGCTGATCTTCTGCATTTCCGGCAGATGCTTATGGGCAAGGCCCAGACCGTAGCTCTTGGGTGCATCCAGCTTGCTGTGCGCCGGGCGATCAGCGCTCTCGTACTCGGCGATCATCTTTTTGCCGCCGCCGGAGTAGCCGGAGATGCCGGTACAGCTGAAGGGATAATCTGCCGGTGCAAGGCCCAGCTCCACCAGCGGGCGAGCAATGCTGATAAAGCCGCTGGCATAGCAGCCGGGCACCGCCACGCGGCAGGAATTTTTGATTTTTTCCTTCTGGCCCGCCAGCTCCGGGAAACCGTAGTCCCATGCGGCATCGGTGCGGAAGGCGGTGGAGGTGTCCAGCACCTTCACGTCCGGGCGCAGCAGGGGCATGACCTCTTTGGAAGCGGCATCCGGCAGGCAGAGGAAGGCGAGGTCGGCAGAGTTGATCACCTTCGCGCGCTCGTTCACATCCTTGCGGCCCTCTGCGGAAATGGAAAGCAGCTCGATCTCCGGGCGTTGTGCCAGACGGTCGGCAATGCGCAGGCCGGTGGTGCCGGAAGAGCCATCAATAAAAACTTTCACGCTCATGCGTTCTTTTCCTCCCACGCATCCAGCTGTGCGTTTGCCAGTGCGATCTGGTTGTTCACGCTGGCTTCGCTGGGGCCGCCGTAGCTGGTGCGGCCCTCGCAGCACTTGACCAGATCAATGGCATCGTAGATATCGTTCTCGAACAGAGCGCTGTAGCTCTTGAACTCGTCGAGGGTCAGCTCTTCAAGGGTCTTGTCCTTTGCAATGCAGTCCGACACCATGCAGCCGGTCAGCTTGTAGGCATCGCGGAAGGGCATCCCCTTCTTGGTAAGGTAGTCGGCGCAGTCGGTGGCATTGATAAAGCCCTTGGCGGCGGCGCGGCGCATGTTGGCCGGAATGGTCTTCATGGTGTCCAGCATGGGAGTGACCGTCTTCAGGCACAGCTCCAGCGTATCCACTGCGTCGAAGATGGCTTCCTTATCTTCCTGCATGTCCTTGTTGTAGGCGAGGGGAATGCCCTTCATCATCACCAGAAGGGTGTTCAGGTCGCCGTAGACGCGGCCGGTTTTGCCGCGGATCAGCTCGGTAACATCCGGGTTCTTCTTCTGCGGCATGATGGAAGAGCCGGTGGTAAAGGCATCGTCCAGCTCAATGAACTTGAACTCCCAGCTGCACCAGAGGATGATCTCCTCGGAAAGCCGGGACAGGTGCATCATGCAGATGGAGATGGCATTGGCCAGCTCGATGCAGAAATCGCGGTCGGACACGCCGTCCAGACTGTTGGCACAGGGAGCCGCAAAGCCCAGCTTTTCAGCGGTGAACTGGCGGTCCAGCGGGTAGGTGGTGCCAGCCAGCGCGCCGCTGCCCAGCGGGCACTGTGCGTCCATGCGGGCGGTGGCATCCTCAAAGCGCTGCAGGTCGCGCAGCAGCATGGAGGCATATGCCATCAGGGCGTGGCCAAAGGTGATGGGCTGGGCACGCTGCAGATGGGTGTAGCCCGGCATGACGGCGGTGGTGTTCTCACCGGCCTTTTTGCAGATGACCTTGATGAGCTCCACAATGTAGGCCTGCAGGGTGTGGCTGTAGTCCCGCAGGGTCAGGCGGATATCCAGCGCCACCTGATCATTGCGGCTGCGGCCGGTGTGCAGCCGCTTGCCCGCATCGCCGATGCGGGCGGTGAGGGTCTGCTCCACAAAGGTGTGCACATCCTCGGCACCCGGGTCGATCTCCAGCCTGCCGGCTGCCAGATCATCGGCGATGGAAGCCAGACCGTTGAGGATGTCCTCACAGTCCTTTTCCGAGATGATGCCCTGCTTTGCCAGCATGGCGGCGTGCACGCCGCTGCCGCGCATATCCTGCGCGATCATGCGCTGGTCGAAGCGGATGGAGGAGTTGAAGTCGTTCACGCGGGAATCCACGGCCTTGGAAAAACGGCCCTTCCAGAGTTGTTCTGCCATAGTTTTATCCTTTACTGATAGGCGGCTTGCCGAGACTCCTTCCGTCACCTTCGGTGACACCTCCCTCAAGGAGGGAGGCCTTGGCAGTGCGGAAAGCTTCACCTCTTCGCTAGAGGCTCCCTCACCGAGGGAGCTGGCAAACCCGTTAGGGTTTGACGGAAGGAGTTTTTGCCGCTCATTTTATTTCTTCTAAAAACGGCAAAGCCGCCGCAGGGGAAAACGCTCCTGCGGCGGTGCCGCCGGCAACGATGCCGGTTGGATGGAACTTCCGTGTGAAAGTGTGAAAACACACGAAAGGGAAGATGTTACAGCTGCTTACTTGATCTCCGGCCAGTTCTTGGACAGCTTTGCGCGCTCCTTGATGGACAGGCCGAACAGGTTGATGAAGCCTGCGGCATCAGCCTGATTGTAGTCCTCGTCCTCGCCGAAGGAAGCGGTCTGCTCGTCGTACAGGGTGTACGGAGAGGTGACACCTGCGTTGATCATGTTGCCCTTGTAGAGCTTGAGCTTCACATCGCCGGTAACGGTCTTTTCCAGACTGTCGGCAAAGGCATCCAGAGCCTCGCGCAGCGGGGTGAACCACTGGCCGTTGTAAACGATATCGGCGTACTTCTGGGCCAGCTGAGCCTTGAAGTGAGAGCTTTCCTTATCCAGAGTGATGGTCTCCAGAACATTGATGGCCTTGTACAGGATGGCACCGCCGGGGGTCTCATACACACCGCGGCTCTTCATGCCCACCAGACGGTTCTCCACGATATCCAGCAGGCCGATGCCGTTCTCGCCGCCCAGCTTGTTCAGGTGCTCCACCAGCTCCACAGCGCCCATCTCCTTGCCGTCCACGGCGGTGGGGATGCCCTTTTCAAAGTGGATGGTCACATAGGTGGGCTTATCGGGAGCCTGCTCGGGGCTGATGCCCAGCTCCAGGAAACCGGGCTTGTTGTACTGGGGCTCGTTGGCGGGGCTTTCCAGATCGAGGCCCTCGTGGCTCAGGTGCCACAGGTTCTTGTCCTTGGAATAGTTGGTCTCGCGGTTGATCTTCAGGGGGATGTGGTGAGCCTCGGCGTAATCGATCTCCTCGTCACGGCTCTTGATGTTCCACTCACGCCACGGAGCAATGATGGCCATATCGGGGCACAGGGCCTTGAGAGTCAGCTCAAAACGCACCTGATCGTTGCCCTTGCCGGTGCAGCCGTGGCAGATGGCATCTGCACCTTCCTTGATGGCGATATCCGCCAGAGCCTTGGCGATGCAGGGACGTGCAAAGCTGGTGCCCAGCAGGTAATCTTCGTACTTCGCGCCGAACTTCAGGGTGGGGAAGATGTAGTTCTCCACAAAGTCCTTCTTCAGGTCCAGCACGTACAGCTTGGAAGCGCCGGTAGCCTTGGCCTTTTCTTCCAGACCATCCAGCTCCGTGCCCTGACCCACGTCACCGGAGACAGCGACGACCTCGCAGTTGTTGTAGTTTTCCTTCAGCCAGGGAATGATGATGGAGGTGTCCAGACCGCCGGAGTATGCCAGAACGACTTTTTTGATGTTTTCCTTTTTCATGATGATTGCTCCTTTTAAAAATACACTTTTGTTCCCTGATGCGTACTTTCCCTTTGCATCCTCTTCCGTTGCGTTTCGGTTGATGCTTTTATTATACGCAGCGCTGTTTTTTCGTCAATAACAAAACCATACAAACCTTTTTTGCTTCCGGCACCCGTTTTTCGTTCACATTGCATCTTTATGCGTTATTTGAAGAATATATTCATATTTTATGCATTTGCACGGTATATATTCGGCCCGGTGTGCATCCCGTATGCATGGGCGGCACCGGCTTTCCGGCAGGGCGCACAATGGTCGATTCGTGTCGTTTGGGTGGCGTTTCATACCCCCCACACACAAATTTTTGCAGCGCCTGCTATACTGGATGCAAGTTAAAATATGCGTGGTGTCCCCATTGCGGAGGGGGCAGCGCAAGTTCAAAAAACAAAGGAGATGTCATTATAATGAAAAAGCGGCTCATCAGTTTTCTGCTGGCGCTGAGCATGATGCTGAGCCTTGTGCCTGCGGGGGCATTTGCAGACTACAGCACTCGCAAACAGGTGATGCTGAAAAGGGTCAGCGCAAACAGTGACTATTTTTATCCGGAAAATTCCGACAATGGCACAAAAGATGCCGAAGGTGACGGCTGGTCTTACGACCATAACACCAATACTCTGACATTCGACGCACCGGGTGAAACGGTTTACGTTGATTGCATCGATGAAGGCGTTTATCGCTACACTATTTCTTCCAATGTAGTTGTAAACGCAGGCACAACGCTTTACGCCGTTGCCGTTACGCTCCCGCTCCATACCACAAACCACGGCACCATTCGGTGTGCAACATTTTCGCGGCCAAGCTCCTACGGTGGCACTGCCGTATCTGAGCTGGACAATTATGGTCTGGCTGCCAGTGTTTATTTTTCGGAAAATGGCATTGTACATAACTACGGCGAGATCGATCTTTCTGGCAATACTCATTCTTCCAGCGATATGGATTCCACCGCTGACCTCACGTGCAAAAATGTTTACAACGAAATCGGCGGCATCATTCGTTACGCATGGATACGTCATCCCGTTAAAAAGAACGACGGTACCCTTTACAAATGCCAGCTTTCTTTTGACAAAGAGAACGGTTCCACTCTCCTCAACAATGGCTCCATCCAGTACAGCACTATCTATGGTCGGGAAGATTATACCGGCGCTATTACCGGAACTGGAACCATCGACCACAGCTATTTCAAATGTCTGAATGGTACTGTGGAAAACACCATCACCAACAGTGTAATCGAATCCACCTGCAACTTTACCGGCGGTGTCAGTCCCGATGCCCTGCACCAGATCAAAAGCAGCACCGCCTTCAGGCTCGAATCCCGCGATGCTCCCACCAGCGCCTATACTTTCGATGCAGTAACATCCATTTCGTTCATCGGCAGCCCGAAGGTGTATGTCTACAGTGATACCCGCGCCAATAATATCAACCGACTCAACGGCGAGCCTTTGAAGATTTCTGCCGCTTCCAGCATTCCCGGTGTGGTCAGCGTTGACGATATCGGCCAGAAGAACTGGTCTTATACTGCGGTCACCTTCCACCCGGATGGTACGCAGGATGTTACACTGAGCGGTGAGGTTTTTGATAGCAACCGCTGCGAACCGACCCTAATCGACGGCATCCCCACTGAAAGCGGTGACGGCTGGAACTATGTTGACGTTACAGACCGCTACGGCAAAACGACCAAGACCCTGCTCATTGACCCGGGTTATGATGCCTATTTTGAAGAGGACGCTATCATCCGTGTTCCGGTCAAAACAATGGGCACCTACACCAACCACAGCGGCCTGCACGGCGGCATCTACACCAAAGGCGTAAGCCTGCAGACCGACCGGACATTGGAAAATGTGCTGGTCTTTGACGAAATCCTTCCCAATTCGGACACTCCTTCCTCCAAAAAACAATGGCTCTCACTGCCGCGGAACTGCACTGTCAATGGCGCGCTGGACGAATCCCGTGGTACGTATATCTACGGCACGGAAACCGCTTACAGTGACCGCACCATCACCGTGACCATGCCGGAGGGGACGACCAACAAGCAGTGGGCTGCTTATCCCCTTGTAGACTATTATACTAAGGGTGAACAGCTGTCCAGTCTGCCCAGCCAGAGTGGTTCTTTTACTGACCGTACGATCTCGTTCAAGATGGGCGATCACGAAAAGCTTGCACTGGAGCTGGTGGATCTCGATGATAATACCGACACCAAGCTGGACTTTGCCGCCGACCTGTTCACTGTAACCGTTGATGGCAAGTCTCTCAGTGAAGAGTTTACTGCTGGCACACCACATAAAATATCCGTCAACTTCAATGATGCCACTGCTAACGTCCACATTACGCAGTTCAGTTACTATACCTACAATGAATCTGCTGGTGCCTATGAGAACTGCAAAGCCGTGGACATCTATGACAACAGCACATGGCCCACTGCTGCCGGCAGATACAAAATCGCCATTGCGGCCAACGATAACAGCGGCAAGTACAATTCTATTAATGAGCTGACCGACGACAGCTGGGTGTTTGAGATCAAGGCATCCACTCCGTCTGCTCCTCACGTTCCTGTTGCAGAAGACTTTGCATACAGCACACTTCACATTGACACTGACAATGTGGATAAGTTGGAAGAACGTCTGATGGACAAGCTCACTACTACGAACGGCATCAGCAAGGATGATGTGACGATCACTTATGTAAAAGATAACATCGACCTGAATGCCGTCCCCACTGAGGCAGGCAGCTATACCTTCAAGATCAGCGTCAAGGCTAACGCCGCCCTCAATTACACCGCCACTGAACAGCCTTTGACGGATATCAGCTGGACATTCCAGATTCATACTGCCTCCTACGGCGTTTCTGTGACCGGCGGCCAGTTTTACATTCTGAAGGCTGATGGCACCAAACAGTATCCCAGCTCCGAATTGGGCGTGCCAGCAGGCACCAAGGTCTATCTAGAGCTGAATAACGATTATGCAGAGGACCCGGACTTTGAGTTCAGGGGCTGGCAGCTTGCTGAAAATTCCACCAAACTGGATGGCGATCATGACCTTACCCTGAAAGATGATTCCTACTTCACCATGCCCCACGGCGATGTGAAGCTGAGCCTGATCACCGATTCCGGCGATCAGGGCGGCGACACTGACACCACCATTTCCTCCGGCGACGATGCCGGTGCCGGTGTTGCCATCGTGCTGGGCGGTGCCGCGATTGGCGGCGTGGCTTATCTGGCAGGCACCCAGCTCTATCTGGAAAGCGTGCTGCCCAAGGGCGCGGCCATCCCCGTGAACCGCCAGCAGCTGGCAGACCTGCTGTGGACCACCGCAGGCAAGCCCCAGCCCCAGAACAGCGTGCTGTTCACCGATATCAGCGCGGAAGCCATCGACAGCCAGAAGGCTGCCCGCTGGTGCGTGGAACAGGGCCTGATGCAGGCCGATGGCGCAAGCTTCAAGCCCAGCCGCCACACCTTCCGGCTGCAGGTCATCAAGGCATGGAACGACCTGCAGGCAATGCCGAAGGCCGGCTAAAACGTCATTCACATCTTCTTTCTATTTTCCAGAGCATCCCCAAGTGCGCAGCAGGCCCCCGCCGGATATCCGGCGGGGGCCTGCTGTTTATCTGATATCTTGTTGTATCTCTTACTTGGCTTCCTTCCACGCAAGGGCTACAACGGCCTGCGCGTAGACGGTGAGCTGCAGACCCTTATCGGTCTGGGCCACCGGGGTGATGATCACATCACCGGCGTTGTGGCCGTGGGCATCCACAGTCAGCAGCTGCACGGCGTACCATGTGTACTTTTTGTCCGCTGCGGTCTGGGCCGGGCGGGCCACATAGCCGGTAAAGCCCTCCTCCGGGTAGCGGTCACTGGGCAGGATGCCGATGGAGCTGTTCACCTGTGCAAGGAACCGCTGGCTGTCGGCGACGGTATAACCGGCCTTGGTCAGGGCCGCATCCATGGCGGCATCCAGCTTTTTGCGGTTCTCGTACCGCATTGCCGTAACCGTTTCCTCCGGGATGGCGCTGCACACCAGCTTTGCATCCATCTGGGGCTGCAGGGCAGGAATGACCTCCTGTGCTTCCAGCACGGCACCGCAGCGGGCGCAGTGGCTGCCCTCGGTCAGGCCTTCCTCGGTCTCGGTGGGGTCTGCTGCTTCATCGACCACCGGGACGTGGCCCAGCGGCTCACCGGTCTTGGACTTGCTGAAGCGCCAGCCGCACTTATCGCAGCTGTCGATGGTGTAGGCAGGCTCGGTGCAGGTGGCAGCGATCTCCTCGGTCACATGATGGTGCTCGCCGCAGGTGATGTACTTGATGTACAGCTCGATGGTATCGCGCACCCTGCCGGTCTCGCCAACGACTTCGCTGACAGCCTTATCCTTGGCAAATGCGCCGACCTTCTTGCCGATCCAGCTGGTCAGGTCGCCAAAGGGCAGAAGCTTGTTGATCTTCTCTGCAAGACTGCTCTCCACCAGATCGCCGATGATGCCGCTCAGCTTGATCATCTCCTGCTCCACCGGGTCCTGTACCTTGAGCAGGTCGCTGCGCAGCTGTGCAAGGATTGCTTTTTCCTTCCAGCCCTTGTTCACACCGGCAGCGGCATTGCTGAGTGCAATCTGCACGATCCCGCGGACGGCATCCACAAAGGCGGTGTCATTCACCAGCTCTTCGCGCAGCTTGGGGCGCAGCTCTGCCAGCAGTTCATCGCCCAGAGCGTTGTTCAGATACTTGCTGTATTCTTCATCCTCCTTCAGTTCCTCAATGAGCATATCAATGAGGTCGTCGAAGATGGCGCTTACAAACTCCTGCACCGCGTCGGTCTCGGAGTTGGGGTCTTTCTGCACAAGGTCGCCTGCCAGCTGAAGGATCAGGTTGCTGATGGTGGCCTTTTCGCCAGCCTTATCACTGTCGCCGCCGGGGTAGCTGCCATTTCCTTCATTGAGTGCCGCCGTGATCTGATAGTATGCTTCCGGATAAACGATCCAACGCATACTGTAGTTGATATCGTCGCTCTTTGCCACAGTATCCGCAACCTTGCCGATCAGCGTCTGAATTGCGTCTTTGGAGAGGAAGCTGCTGCCCAGCATCTCCTTGACGCTGTTCATGCCGTTTTGCAGGTCGGTCAGCATACTGCCGACCATATCTTCGGTCACAGTAACGCTGTAGGGCAGCTTAACAATGGCCGCGCCATGTAACAAATCCGGCAGCTTGTGTTCCGGGTCGAGATCTGCACGAACTTCGCCTTCAATTTTCTTGTTCAGCAGCTGGCTGCGCACCGATGCCACGATGACATCCAGACTTGCAATGGCTTCTTCGCGGGTGGAAGCATTTTTCACCGCCGTCTCAGCATCCCGCATGGCCTGCTTGATAACATCATCAGCATACTTTGCAATCGTTTCCGATGCTTCGGTTGCCGCCAGAACACAAAGGTTTTCCTTGTAGTCTTTGGTGGAAATCGCCTTATCATCGTAGGCGGTGCACCCCTCATAATCGCAGTATGCACGTGTGGCCAGGCGTCCATCAAACGTAGCGAGCACATAGCGCGTAAACTTGTGGGCGCGGATGGGGCCGCTGGTCTTGCGAGTATTCTTTGCGTTACAGCGGGTGCAGGTGCCGGTCTCGTACTGGTCACAGCAGGCAGGCTTGTTATCGTCCACATAGTTCTGGAAATCGTGCCCCAGTGCGCCGATGGTCTCGGTCTTGACCACATTGCCGCAGACGGTGCACTTTTTTACCCGGGTGCCGGTGGTGGTGCAGGTGGGTTCCACGGTCACGATCCAATCGGTGAGCTGATGCTCTTCCGTTGCAGGAACCGTCAAAATCTCTTTCTCATGGCAAATATCGCACTCACGGGTCTTGGTGCCGTCTGCGCACGGATACGGCTGGTTCACGACCCAGCCCACATTAGAGTTGTCGCCCTTTGTCCACTTCACACCGTCAGTGCTGTGACCCAGTGGGGCAGTTGTTTCAATAACGTGCTCGTCTCCGCAGACACTGCACTTTTGGTAGGTCTTGCCACCCTTTTCACAGGTAGGTTTAACCGTAATAGGATCCCCGTACTGATGCGGTTTTGCGCCGATTTTGTCACGCCTGAGTTCCGTATTGCAAACCGTGCACCGCCAGACCTTCCAGCCGTCCACGCAAGGAGAAGCCTGTTCTACCGTGCCGTCCGACGGCCATGTGTGCGGAGCCATGTTGATCGTATGCGTCTCGCTGTAATCGCACTGACCGCTGGACTCCTGCCACCCCTTAAAAGGAATATAGAATTTCACATGCCACCACTTGATACATCTAACAAGAGCGGATCCTGTTTGCGTACATGTAGGGCGGCTATACCATACTTTAACGTTCGTAGCTCCTGTATAGTCAAACTGGTGCGCACCATCATGTATGCCCACGCTGTCACATGGTGCAATCTGATCATCGTAGTTTCCATCCAGATTAACACCCGGAGCCAACTGCTCAGGCTCATCTGGATCAACAATTTCCAGCTTTTCATCTGTGCTAGGCGTTAAAACAGTACCGTCCTCCAATTGAAGGACGCCGCAATCAGAACAGATACGAATCTTGACATTCTGAATCTCGCCATCCTCGCCCTCTTGATATGTACCATCGTACCACTCACCCCACGTATGGTCAGCGGCATCGGCTGCCAAGCCCCTGTCGTCCGGTTCATGATAGGTCTCGTCCGAAAGATCCTCGTTGCCCAGCTCGTCCACGCTGTTTTCGGCACCCAGCGGCGCAGAGGGAACCTGCTGTGCAGCCAGCACCGTGGGTGCCGCCGCAGATGCCATCATGCCAGCCGAAAGTACAAAGGCCGTGATCCGCTGTGCCATCGCCTGAAAACGCTTCATCGCAATTTTTCCTTTCTTCTTTCCATTTCTCTATCTTTAAACCCCATGGTCATAAATCCTCAGTTTATTAGTATCACATTTTGCGCGCAAAATCAACCGTTTGCGGCAAAGGGCCTGCCCGCCGCCGTCCATGCGGCGCACAGCAGTTCCTTCTGGGCCTTGGGCAGCTGCTTGAGGGCATACTCCCGCCGCAGGGCGGCGCGCTTATCCGCGCACAGTTCCAGATAGGCAAAACCCCCGGCCCCTCTGGCACGGGTGTATTTTGCGCCGCGTCCGCTCTGGTGGGCGCGCAGGCGGGCGGCAGGGTCGGTGGTCCAGCCGGTGTACAGCGTACCGCCGGTACACCGCACCATATACACAAAGGCGGGCTTTGGCCGGGCGCACGGCTCAGATGCGGCCATTGTTCTTTAGCACCTGACGGCAGGCGGCAAGGGCAGTTTCCTTATCCTTGGCAGTGATGAGGAAGCGGCTGGCGTGGCAGAAGCTGATGCCCGGGATGCCGCTCTTCTGCTCAATGACCTCCTGCGGCTGGCCGGCCCAGCTCTGGGGGAAGGGGAGTTTGGGGCGCTTGGTCTTGTGGTCGGTGACGCACTGGGCGCTCCAGCCGCCGCGCTGGCTGGGGTAGACCACGAACAACGCGTCCGTCTTGTACAGGCCGTTCTTCCACGGCAGATAGCAGGGCAGCACCACGATGCCGTCCCGGGAGTTTTTGTAAGCCTGCTGCACCTTTTCGTCGGCGCGGTTCACGGCGTTGGCGCTGGCGATCTGGTTTTCCAAGATCTGCTTTGCCACGGCCACCGCCTTGAAAAAGCAGGTGTCCTGATCCTCTTTGGAGTCCCACACCGGGTTAAAAAAGCCAATGGCATCGCACAGGCTGTTCTGCTCGCCGGTGTTATCGTTGAGGTCCAGCGGCTGGATGAAGTTCTCGTCAATGAGCCGGGCCTGACGCTCACCCACAAGGCCGGGGCCGAGCACCCGCCACAGCAGGCCAAAGGCCGCGTAGGGCACACCATTGGGGCGGCACTCCCGCGGCTCCTGATGATGGTCGAACATACCAAAACCCACATCGTACACGATGCCGTCAAAATCATCCGGCACCACAAAGCCGCGGGTGATCTTGATGTCCGGGCGCAAAATTTGCAGCAGGGCAGTGGCAAACACATCGTCGGCGTGGAACTTGCCGGCGTGGGTGAAGCCGTTTGCAGGAATTTTCATAGATGTACCTCGTTCCCAATAAAATGTCTGGCAACAGTATAACACACTTTGCAGAAAGGGACAACGAAAAGCCCCGGCTGTCGGTGGACAGCCGGGGCAAAACATTTTATTATTTTTGGGGGAAAAACGCTTTAACCTTTAAAAAACTTAACAAACCATTCAAAGTCATCCGTTACATCCTTGCCATTGCTGTTTTCGACTTTCACTTCAGTATACTTGTGGGTAGTCTGGTCAAACTCGCTAGTAACTTTATACTTGTTGCCACTTTCATCGACCAGAATCCGATTACCTTCCGCATCGTTTTTCATCGTATAAACCTTATAGCCGTTTATCTGGCACAGGTTATTAGATTTACCGATTTGGATGGTTTGGTACACCGTAGTCTCAGAGGTGCCATCCTTTCGCTGAGAAAATTGATATTTCGGCATGCCATTATCGCCAAAGCAAGTGGTCTGTTCGGAACCGTTTTCATCTGTATAGGTTTCTGCGTAATATTCTTTGCCGCCGACTTTTACGGTAGTGCGGTACATTTCGTTCGGCAACTTTTCCTCTTCAGAAAAGTCCATGTACGGATTGTTCTGAATATTTTTCAATGCAGTCTTATCATCCTCAAACAGCATGTAACTTGCATACTTGCCATCGTTTGTCTTTTCTGCGAACACCGCATTCTTTTGGGTCTTGCCCTCTTGAGTCATGACAGTTTTCACGTAAACATCGGTGCCTTTGCGGGCCACAATCATCTGTCCTTCGAGCGTTTTTGTTTTATTGGCATCATAATCGGCCATAGTAGCCAGGAAATAGAACTCGTTCGAATTGTAGATCTTCTTCGAGGACTGTGCATACTGACTCTTTGTCACATCCGGGATTTTTGTCTTCTCGGGCTGAGTCGTAGTGCCGCCAGTCTCACCGCCCTGATCCGGGTCCGTTGTATCCGGACCGGGAACCGGCTCAACGATTTCAGTGCCGCCGCCAGTGGAACCGCCATTGCCGCCATTACCGCCATTGCCGCCTGCGCCACCGCCGCAAGCGGTCATCATGGAAACAGCCATTGCTGCCGCCAGCAGAACAGCGGCTGCTTTTTTGTACAATCTCATAATACAAGCCTCCTGTTTTTTTGTTCCGAAGCACCCCAAAAATATGCTTCGCACCCACATCTTACCCCCCCCCCCGGCATCTTGTCAACCAATCTGAAAAAATTTGTCATTTCGCTCAGAACAGGTGACCATTTTTTTGCAATATAACAACAGCCCCGGAACGGGCACGCCATTCCGGGGCTTTTTGAGCGTATTCTTACTTTTTCTTTGTGGTGCGTGCCTTTTTAGCGGCAGGAGCGGCGGGCTTTTCCGCCGGGGCGGTCTCCGGCTCGCCCAGAGCCAAAATGCTGCTCAGCTCCTTCTGCACAGCGGCGTTATTGTCGTCGGTGACGGCCAGCACATCGGAGTAGAACTGCTCCATGCCCTCGCGGGTGGAGAAGGTGGCAACGTACATCTGGTTGCCCATGGCACCGCTCAGAGCGTCCGGGATGCGGTCCACCATGCGCATGTTCTGCTGGTACTTCTGCATGATCTGCTCGTGGCTGTACACAAAGTGCTTGCCGTCGCGGCGGCCTGCAAACGGGCAGTAGAAGTGCTCGCCCACCGGCATATCGGTGCCGCCAAAGGCGATCATGTCCGCCCAGATCTTATACACGTTGGTGGAGCGGGCAAAGTTGATCATATCCGGGGTGAAGCCGCCGCAGGGGCGCATGTTGACCTCCAGCGCCACGATCTGGCCCTTTTTGCCCATACCGGCCTGATTCTCGGTCATGCGGAAGAATTCAAAGTGGATGAAGCGGCTCTTCACGCCAAAGCTCTTGACGGCGGCACGGCCTGCAGCGCGGGTGTCCTCGGGCAGGTCCTTGATGATGTAGTAGATGGAGTTGTCGTTGTCGTTGACGATATCCATGATGGACATGGGGCTGACGTTGCCGGCCTCAAAGATGGGGTTGCCGTTGGCATCGATGATGGCATCGTAGCTGTTCACCTCGGCCCGGACGAACTCCTCCATGATGTACTCCACATCCGGGTGATGGGCCGTCTTCTGCACGAGGAACTTTTTCAGGTCCTCGTCGCTGGACAGCTTGTGGGTATCGGATGCGCCCACGCCGTTATCCGGCTTTACCACCACCGGGTAGCCCACCTCGTCGATGAACTTCCGGCAGCCCTCGTAATCGTCCACCATGTGGTAGCGTGCGGTGGCGATGCCGGCCTTCCGGTAATACTCCTTCATCTTGCTCTTGTACTTGATGCGGGGCATATCGGAGGTTTGGAAGCCGGAGGTGATGTGGAAATCGGTGCGCAGGGCTGCGTCCCGCTCCAGCCAGTATTCATTGTTGGACTCCAGCCAGTCGATGCGGCCATACTTGAATGCAAAGAAGGCCACGGCGCGGTAGACCTCGTCGTAGTTTTCCAGACTGCCCACCTTGTAGTACTCGTTCAGGCTGTCCTTCAGCTCCGGCTTCAGCTCATCGTAGGGCTGGTCGCCGATGCCCAGCACATTCATGCCGTTGTTTTTCAGCTCACGGCAGAACTGCCAGTAGTTGGTGGGGAAGTTGGGCGAAATAAAAATAAAATTCTGCATGGTTTTACGATTCCTCTTTCCTCTATAAGAAAACCCTCTCAGTCAACGCTTACAGCGTTGCCAGATTCCCCTTTTTGTCGCTTACGCGACATCTTCCCCCGACCGGGGGAAGTCTTTCCTCGAAAGGGGGAGCTTATTTGCTGCAAACCGTCAGATGCATCAAAGCTCGCCCTTCGGGAGAGCTGGCGCGTCAGCGCCTGAGAGGGTTTGTTTTACTGCTCGCCCAGAATATACGGCATGTAATATGCAGTCTGCTTATACCACCAGTTCCAGTCGTGGTTGACATCGTGGCCCCACAGGTCCACCCAGATGGGGATGTTCTTGGCCTCGAAGATGCGCTTGAGGAACCATGTGGTGTCCGGCCGTTCCCAGTCGCCCTGACCACAGCAGATGACCGCCTTCTGGCTGCGGTACAGCTGCATGTAGGGGTGATCCTCCGGGAAGTTCTTCATGTAGTCCACGGGCGAGTTCATGTACACCAGCTCGTCCATATAATTGCCGAAGCCATAGTGGGCCGTGTAGATGCCGCTGAGGGCCAGACAGCCGCAGAACACATCCGGGCGGCGCAGGTACAGGTTGACCGCATGGGTGGCGCCCAGACTGCAGCCAAAGGCAATGACACCGGGCAGGTCGTCCCAGCCGTTGCGCTCCTTGGCCAGATACTGGATCTTGGGCACAGCCTCCTCCACGATATAGCGCAGCCACTGCTCATAGCGGCGAATGCGCCAATAGGGGTCACCCTGCGTGTCGGACCAGGTCTCCTTGTCCATGGTATCAATGGAGATCACCATGATCTTACCAGCATCGATCCACGGGGCAAGGGTGTCGGCCATGTGGAAGTTCTCAAAATCGAAGAAGCGGCCATCCTGACAGGGGATGTACAGCATCGGGCGGCCTGCGTGGCCGTAAATTTTGCACTCCATGTCGCGGCCCAGCGCCGGGCTGTAGTCCTTAAAATACTGCATTTCCATGGTGTTTCCTCCTTTTAGGGTTTACTCCTCCACCTCATACATCAGAGTATGGAACATAAAGGGCAGCTGTTTTTCCCAACTGGCTTCGCTGTGGGTGCCGCCGGGCACGATGCGGCTGGTAAGGTGGATGCCCCGGGTCATGACCTTTGCGCACATCTCTGCAAAGCCGCAGCGCGTCCCGTCGTGGTTGCCCATCTCGCGGGAGCCGTAGTCCATGTACAGCACGGTGCCCGGCTCCAGCTTTGCGCGGCCCACAAGGCCGGAAAGCTTTTCCGGCGACACCCAGATGGACGGCGACAGCGCCGCCGCACGGCTGAAAGTGTCGTTGTACTGCAAAAGGGCGTACAGGCTCATCAGGCCGCCCATGCTGCTGCCGCCGATGAAGGTGTGCTCCCGGTCGGGCAGGGTGCGGAAGTTGCGGTCGATGAAGGGTTTGAACCGGTGGATATACCAGCTCATGGTGGCCTGACCCGTGCCGTCGAAGTGGCCGAACTGCGGGTCGTCGAACCGGTAGGGCGAATACTCCACCAGCCGTTCGTTGTTGGCTCCGGCGTTGCACTCCACCGCCGCCACGATCAGAGGGGTGTCGGTGTAGTCCAGATAATCGGCCACGCCCCAGCTTTTGCCAAAGGTGGCATCCTCGTCAAAAAAGACGTTCTGGCCGTCGAACATATACAGCACCGGATACCGGCGGTCGGGGTCAGCTTCATACATCGTGGGCAGATAAACATATACTCTGCGCTGCTCGGTGCCGTTGACGGCAGGGTAGCTCACGCTCCATTTTTTGACCATGGGTCCATTCCTCTCAATCTTTCCCGCACGCCTGCCGCAATGCAGGCCGCTGTTCTGTTTTCAGTTTAGCACTGCAGGGCACAGAAAGCAATTGCGCCGGGAAATTTTGGAGGTTTGACGGAGAGGGCGAGGACGTTATCCTAATATACGGCAAACGCCGCCGAGCGGAGGCCTGGCGGCGTTTGCTGCTATTCTGAATAAAAAGGTTCTCTCCGGAGAATCGGGATCAGTTCTTTTTCTCAACAGGCACGATCCAGCCCTTGGTATCGGGGATCTTGCCCCACTGCATACCGGTCATGGTGTCGTACAGCTTCTGGGTGACAGGGCCGATCTTGCCGTCGCCGATGTAGGCGTGCTCGCCCTTCCAGACCAGCTCCTTGACGGGGGA
>ERZ772835.386-NODE-386-length-42358-cov-8.02288_pt1 | contig 42358 bp, 36 predicted proteins | sample MGYA00511901_ERZ772835 | MGnify/ENA primary metagenome ERZ772835 (study PRJEB29015, sample SAMEA2737729) | human gut metagenome | biome: human gut; feature: human-associated habitat; material: faeces | place: China | collected 2012 ...
AGCGCGGGACTAGGATTGACATCCCGCGGTGCCTATGCATTCCCAACCAACGTAGCCCGCCTTTGGGGCGGCCTGAGGCTAGTCAACCAAGGCTTTTATCAAGCCTCGCTCTTTAGAGCGGGGTAGTTGACGAAGTATTTGCCGAGTTACTTGTTCGAAGACTGCCCCTGAGCGGGGACTTCTTGCTGAAGAATCGGTGCGTCGGCGGGCAGAGGATCGATTCCGGTGACGTGCAGCATCAAAACGAGCGTAAGCGCTACAGCAGTGTAGGCAACCCAGCCGAAGGCGCCGATCATGATCGCGCGTCCCATGAATTTTTTCGTGTAAACCGGCACGTTGTCTCTGACGTACTTGATCTGCTTGATCCCAAGTGAGAAGGTCCAGCTCACCCAAAAGCCGATAAAGAGCGCAATCATCAGATAGCGACCGAAGAATGTGTCGCGGATGAAAGGTTCAGAGAACGTGTAAACGGCAAAAGTGATGAAGGTCCACTTCACCCAACCCATGTTGCGGGCGGCGAGTTCGTCATCTCCGAGTTCACGCCAGTTGAGTCCCTGAAGAAATGCGCCGAACATCGGTGTGAAAAGAAGCGTGAAGAGAACGCTCATCAGGGGACTGAAGAGCGCTGGCACGCGATTGGCTTCGTTTGCCGAAGGGCCGTTTTTCTGTTTCTTGTCGGTTTTGGTCATTGAGGTCGAAAAGGCCGTCAGCTGGAGCGGCCTTGATGGTCGGAAAAAAGCTTCGGACGAAATGATACGCGAGTCGGTTCTCGGCTCAAAGCACTCAGGCCGCAACGGCAGGCAGCGATGTGAGGATGCGCGTTCCGTGCAGTTTCAGGGCACTGACGGCCTTTGTAACGGCTTCAATCGCGGCAAGACGCGGGAAAGACTTGCGCCAGACCAGAACGACGCGGCGGCGCGGCACATTGGGCTTTTCAAACTCGAGGATCTTGATCATCGGATTGGATTCGTAATAAGGAACGGCACTTGCCGGAAGCACAGTAAGGCCCAGGCCCTGACTCACCATGTAGACGATTGTCTGCAGGCTGGTCCCCTCGACGGCGCGTTTGGAGAATCCGTCCGAGCGAGCAATGTCCGAGCAAAAGTCGAGAATCTGGTCGCGGAAGCAGTGGCCGCTTCCGAGCAGCAGCATCGGCTCTTCTTTGAGCTGTTCTCTCACAATGCTCTCGTTGCGGCTGATGGGATGATCGGCAGGAACGGCCGCCACGAAATCTTCGTCGTAGAGAGGCTGCATCATGAGGCCGGGCTGAGAGATCGGCAAAGCCATGATGGCGCAGTCGATCTGACCGTTTTTGAGCTGATCGAGAAGTGCTGATGTGTAGTTTTCCGACAGGATCAGCGGCATCATCGGGACGATCGAGTGTACGCTGCCCACCAGTTGCGGCACCAAATAGGGAGCGATGGTGTAGATGACGCCCAGACGCAGAGAACCGGTCAGGGGGTCGCGGCCCTGTGCGGCGCATTCGCGCAACTTGTCGCAGCGAGCGAGGATCTGTTCGGCTTCTTCGACGATGGCCGCGCCCGTGGGGGTGAGCGTCACATCGTTGCTGCGGCGCTCGAAGATCTTGACTTGCAGTTCATCTTCGAGTTTTTTTACGGCAACCGACAGGGAAGGTTGCGAGACGTGGCAATACTCGGCCGCGCGACCGAAATGACGTTCGCGGGCTACGGCCAGAATGTAGCGAAGTTCGTTGAGTGTCATCGAAATTTTCCTTTGCAGTCCGATTGCGTTGGTTGAGCCTTTTCGATGTCAGGCTTGAAGAAAGTTTCCGGAGCCGGCAAACCAGCGACGGGCATGTTGCAGGGCAGACTTCGGATCCGTGGTAAGCCATGTTTGAGCGGCCTGTCGGGCCGCATCCAGCAGTTCGACGTCGGTGTCGAGATCTGCAAATCGCAACAGCGGTGCCCCCGACTGCTTGGCGCCCATGAATTCACCGGGACCGCGCAGGCGCAGGTCTTGCCGTGCGATTTCAAAGCCGTCCGTACTCGAGCGAATGACGGAAAGGCGCTCTTTGCCGACTTCCGAGAGATTAGGAGCATAAAGAAGCAGGCAGAAGCTTTTCTTGCTTCCGCGGCCGACGCGACCGCGCAACTGATGTAATTGCGAGAGGCCGAAGCGCTCGGCGTGCTCAATGATCATTACCGAAGCGTTGGGAACGTCAACGCCCACTTCAATGACGGTTGTCGCGACCAGAATGTCAACTTCACCTGAGCTAAAGGCGTTCATGATGCTTTGTTTCTCTTCGGCTGACATCGCACCGTGCACGAGCGCCACGCGGCAACCCGGCAATTCCTGCTGCAGGGCGTCACGGCGAAGCGTTGCCGCAGTCAGGTCTGATTTTTCGCTGTCTTCGATCAAAGGACAGACCCAGTAGACCTGAGAGCCCGAGGAAACTGCACGCTGAACCGCTGATGTAACCTCGGCCGTTCGATCCATACTGATGAGCGTAGTCACAATCGGCGTTCTGCCCGGCGGCAATTCATCAATGACGGAAACATCGATGTCGGCAAGGTAGCTCATCGCGAGCGTACGCGGAATGGGCGTAGCCGAAAGCATAAGCAGATGCGGTAGCGTCCCTTCCTGAACAGCGTTTCGAAGTTTGAGTCGTTGTTCGACGCCGAAACGGTGTTGCTCGTCAACGATCGCGAGTCCCAGTTTGTGGAATTTGACGGCGTCCTGAATGAGCGCGTGGGTGCCGATTACGACTTGCGATTGGCCGGAAGCGACCATGTCTTGACGCAGTACCTTTTCTTTGGTGCGCAACGAACCGGTAAGGAGCACGACTTTCACGCCGAGCGGCTCGAGCAGGGGCTTGAGTTTAAGGTAGTGCTGCTCGGCAAGAATTTCGGTGGGAGCCATGAGTGCCGCTTGGTAGCCGCTGTCAACCGCCTGAAGAGCGGACAAGGCCGCGACAATCGTTTTTCCGCAGCCGACGTCACCCTGAACCAAACGGTTCATAGGAGTGTTTTGCGCAAGGTCGGTGTAAATCTCCACAAGGACGCGCTTTTGCGCTCCCGTTAGAGAAAAGGGAAGACTTGCGGTGAGCTTCTCGCGCAGATTGCCGTGGGTGCCCAAGAGACGAGGCGCTTGCAGTTCGCTTTTGACCTCTCGTGCGTAGCGAAGTGTGAGCTGTTGAGCCAGAAGCTCGTCGAACTTCAGACGGCGCCATTCGGGGGTTCGTCTTTCGCTGTAAGCCTCATAGTCAGCGCCCGGAGACGGGTGGTGCAAACTTTTGAGTGCGTCGCGAAGCGTAGGCAGCGAAAGGGATTGTGTGAAGCTCGCGGGGACGATGTCGGTGAGATCAACGTCAAGCATGGCCCGGTCAATGCGTTTTCTCAACCAAGTCTGGGTGATATGTTCGCCGGCAGGATAGACGGGGGTGAGCGTCGAGGGAAGCTCGGACGTGTCCGTAATCGGATCTTTGATTTTTGGGTGCAGCATCTGAAGGCCGCCGCCAAATTGAACGGGCTGCTGCTGCACTTGGCCGGACAGTCTCAATAATGTTCCGCTCTTAAAGCGCTCGCGCATTTTCGGATAGAAATGCAGGAAACGGATCTCGATGTTTGCCGTGCCATCCGAAACGGAGGCGATAAGTTGCATGAATCGGCCGCCCTGTGTGCGGCTTGAGATGACGGTCCCCTGAATCTGAGCCCAGTCGCCCGCTTTGAGGTCGCAAATCCGCGTGATGCGGGTTTCGTCCTCGTAGCGCAGCGGCAGGTGAAGGACAAAGTCCCAATCGTTGATCAACCCCATGCGAGCGACACGTTCGGCAACGGAAACCGTCTCTGCTTTTTTCTTCGCAGGCTTCTCGTTGGTGTTTGATTTTATTGAGGATTTCGATGTCTGCGGCATGGTTTTCAACGAAAAGGGGCGAATTTATTTGCCTTCAAGTTCTTTGTTTTCGATTATCTGATCAAATGACGGCAATGGCTTCGACTTCCACAAGCGCCCCCTTGGGCAGTGCCGCGACCTGCATGCAGCTGCGAGCAGGGTAGGGAGTGGGAACGTGAGCGGCCATGACTTCGTTGACCTGAGAGAAATCATTAATGTCGGTGAGAAAGATCGTGAACTTGACGACATCGGTCATTTTGGCGCCCGCTTGAGCCAAAACTGCCTCAAGGTTGTCGAACGCGCGGTTTGCTTGAGCGACGACGCCTTCGACCATCGTACCGGTGGCGGGATCCAGACCGATCTGCCCGGAGCAGTAAACGGTGTTGCCGGCCTTGATGGCCTGGCTGTAGGGACCGACGGCAGCGGGAGCCTTGGGAGTCGAGATAACGGTGTTCATGGCAGTCTCCAGTCAGAATTGAGTCAACGGACGAAACGGTGTCCGACCGCATCATCCTAGCAAACTTCAGAGGACGATAGATTCTTTCAATCGACAAGGCGGCGGTATTCGTTCCCCATTGAATGTCGAAAAGCAATTGGAGATTTAGCCTGTTTTTGGTGGAAAATACCCACTAATAGGTAGATTGTTAGCGTTTTACTACAGAAAACGGATGACATTTGATTAAATGCAAACTTTTTGAAAATTGCAAAGATTTGATTAAGCTATTGTTTTTGAAAGAAAAACCAATGCCTATAGGATAACTATCCTAGGGTTTTTCCCGATAGTTCGGAGGGGGTAGAAAAACTAGACTGCGCTCCGAACGAGGCTGTCTGGCAAAGTCGCGCGCGTATGCGGAGGGCTATTACCGTTGGTATCCCTGTAAAATCCACTGGGAGATAAACCGATTCAGACTGTCCTCAAACGGTTGGATGCGGCGGCATTGTCGGCCTTCTGGGCGGACACGAATCTCACGATGCCGAGGCATGCAAGGTTGTCGTAGCTACTACCGGCAACCTGACGACTTCGATCGAAATCAAGTCGGATGTGTAAAAGCGTTCGGCTTGTTTTGGGTTTTATCAGTGAGATTCTTTTTTGCGCTGGCGATGTGAATTCCTGCGGGTTTACCATATCGGGCGCCTGCCGGAGCGGAAAAACGCCGCATTGGCAGAATCTGAGGAAGATGTAAGTTAATTGACCCTGCTGTTGAGGGCACAGCGAGAGTTGTGCTCTTGTTCAAGCGGATCCTCTTAACGGATCAAGGAGACCTTGAAATGAAGATTGTTTACACCGACGTACTGGTGATCGGTGGCGGTCTGGCTGGTCTGCGTATGGCAGTTGCTGCCAAGCGCCGCGGTCACGACTCCATCGTTTTGTCGCTGGTGCCTCCGAAGCGTTCGCACTCGAAGGCGGCGCAGGGCGGCATGCAGGCATCCCTGGCTAACGTCATTAAGGGTGTTGGCGACAACGAAGACGTCCACTTCGCCGATACCGTTCGCGGTTCGGACTGGGGTGCTGACCAGGATGTGGTTCGCATGTTCGTGAACACCTCGCCGAAGGCTGTGCGTGAACTGGCTGCTTGGGGCGTGCCCTGGAGCCGTATCACCCCGGGCGATCGCCAGGTGATTATCAATGGTGAAAAGGTCACCATTACCGAACGTAAGGAAGCTGCCGGCCTGATCGGCCAGCGTGACTTCGGTGGTACCAAGAAGTGGCGTACCTGCTTCGTGTCTGACGGCACGGGCCACGCCATGCTGAACGCCGTTTCCGACCGTGTTATCGCCGAAAAGGTGCCGGTCATTGAACGTGTTGAGGCTCTTTCTCTGATTCATGACGGCAAGCGTTGCTACGGTGCTGTGGTTCGTGATCTGATCACGGGCGAACTTTACGCATACGTTGCCAAGGCTACGGCTATCGCCACGGGCGGCGCCGGCAAGCTCTTCCGCGTGACGACCAACGCTCAGATCTGCGAAGGTACCGGTCACGCACTGGCTCTGGAAAGCGGTGTTGCCGGCCTCGGCAATATGGAAGCCGTCCAGTTCCACCCGACCGGCATCTTCCCGGCCGGCATTCTGGTCACGGAAGGCTGCCGCGGTGACGGCGGTCTGTTGCGCGACGTCGACGGCCATCGATTCATGCCCGACGTTGAACCCGAAAAGAAGGAACTTGCTTCCCGCGACGTGGTTTCCCGCCGTATGGAAGAACGCATTGCTCAAGGCAAGGGCGTCAAGGGCCGCTTCGGTGAACACATCTGGCTCGACATCACGTTGCTTGGCGAACATCACATCAAGCACAACCTGCGTGAAGTGTATGAAATCTGCCACTACTTCCTCGGCGTTGACCCGACGAAGGAATGGATCCCGGTCCGTCCGGCTCAGCACTACACCATGGGCGGTGTCCGCACCAACTACACGGGCGAATCCCGTCAGTTGAAGGGTCTGTTCGCTGCCGGTGAAGCTTCCTGCTGGGATATGCACGGCTTCAACCGCCTCGGTGGTAACTCCGTTGCCGAAACCGTGGTTGCCGGCATGATCGTCGGTGAATTCATCGCCGACTTCTGCGACAAGCCCGAAAACGGCATTGACATCCCGACTTCCGTGATCTACGACTCCATCGCGAAGGTTCAGAACGAACTCGACGGCTTCATCAAGAACGCCGGTACGGAAGACATGGTTGCCATCCGCACCCGCATGCAGGACCTGATGACCAGCAAGATCGGTATCTTCCGTCGCGGCGAAGACATGGAAAGCGCTGTTGCCGAACTCGAAGACCTCCTCAAGAAGACCTACAAGGTCTCCGTCAAGGACAAGGCCGGCAACAACCCCGAACTCGTTTACGCTTATCGCACCCGCAAGATGCTCAAGGTCGCTCTGGCTATCGCCTGCGGCGCTGCTGCTCGTAAGGAAAGCCGTGGTGCTCACTTCCGTGAAGACTACCCGGTTCGTAACGACGCTGAATGGCTGTGCCGTACGATCGCAACGTGGAAGAACGAAAACGATACGCTGCCGACGCTTTCCTACGAAAAACTCGACGTCAGCAAGATGGAACTGCCGCCGGGCTGGCGTGGTTACGGTGCTAAGAATTACATCGATAACCCCGAAACCCCGAAGCGTCAGGCCGAAGTCGACGCCATCCGCGCCAAGATGGAAGCCGAAGGTGCCGACCGCTATGCTATTCAGGATGCGATCATGCCGTTCCACGACCTGCTGCCGAAGCGCCTGCAGGGTAAGAACGAACGCATCGATGAACCCCTCGCTTAATTACTAGGAGCTGACTTAAATGAGTACTCAAGTGAAGAAGCAGCACCGCATGCTCAAGATCAGCATCCTGCGCTACAACCCGGCTGATCCTGCAAGCGTGCCGCACATGCAGACGTTTGAATGCGAAGAAGCTGATTCCATGACGCTGTTCATTCTTCTGAATGAACTCCGCGATCACCAGGATCCGACTCTTCAGTTCGACTTCGTGTGCCGTGCCGGTATCTGCGGCAGCTGCGCGATGCTGATTAACGGTAAGCCCGGTTTGGCTTGCCGTACGCTGACCCGCGACCTCCCGACCGAATTCACGCTCGCTCCGTTGCCCGCGTTTGAATTGATCGGTGACTTGTCTGTTAACACCGGCAAGTGGATGCGCAACATGTCCGAACGCATGGAAACGTGGGTTCACATGAAGTCTGAAGAAGTTGACCTTCGCAAGAAGGAAGAGCCGATGGATCCCCAGCTCGCTGAAGACATCTATCTGCTCGACCGCTGCGTGGAATGCGGTTGCTGTATCGCCGGTTGCGGTACGGTTCGCCTGCGCCCGGACTTCGCTGGCGGCGTTGCCATCAACAAGATCGCTCGCTTCCGCCTCGATCCGCGCGACACCCGTAACGACGGCGACTTCTACGACGTTATCGGTGACGATTCCGGTGTGTTTGGCTGCATGTCGTTGCTCGCCTGCCACGACTTCTGCCCGAAGGATTTGCCCTTGAAGACCCAGATCGCGTTCATCCGTCGCAAGATGGCCGAGCAGGGTATCAAGAACTACGACAAGGTTCTTCCCACGCCGAAGACTGGTAAGAAGATCCCGATTAAGGCTGCTTAATCCTCTTCTTTACCCGAACTTCGATTGACTTCCTTCGGGATGAGATCGGAGACAACAAGTTCCGCTTCTCGATTTTTTCGGGGGGCGGAATTTTTTTTTCGTCTGAGATTTTGAGGCAGGTGCGAATCACGGGCAAGCCGGATGAGCGATGTTAGATCTACTAAAAAGAACAGTCCCGAGTTGTCGAAACCGACAGCACCGGTTAGGAACACTGGCTTGCTAACCTGAACCGAAATGACCATGGAAGGAGTCAATCCTGAGACATTGTCTCGAGGTGGATTCAGGAATGTTTCGGAGTTAAACCGTCCGAACGACAGATCGGGGAAGATCAGTTGCGAACGACGAAAGCCTACACTTGATGGTTCAACTGAATATGTAGTGTGGTACCAAAAAAGGGGTAACCCGCTCTTGGTGACGATGCTTGTGATCAAAAGATGACACGAATATGTCGAAATGTTCTTTGAAAACAGTAGATTAGTTGGCGTTAAAGGAGGGCAGCCCCGGCGGCCGGAAGATGCAGAAAGTGCTTTTAGCGTGTGCCGGAATTGAGCAGAAAACACAACAGATGGTGGTTTTGACACCAAAAGGCGTAAAAAAAAGAGGGAAGAGGAAGATGTTTGTTACCCCTATCGGAGTAATAAGAAAGACGATATGCGCCTTTTTTGACGCAAGTCAGAGTATCAAAATCACCTTTACACATTTGACAAAAGGTGAGGCCTCGGTTGGGGCAAATAGCGAAAAATGCCCCAAAATCAAGCGCTTTGCAAAGCTAGAGGCTATCTAAGTGAAATGTTGTAGAGACGAACACGTGCAGGAGGGTGTTCGAAATCCGAAAAAAGCGTGTTCCCATTTCGAAACTAAGGCGTATTATCTACCTCACAGAAAATTGGTGCGCATCCAGTGGTGCGCTCCTCGGATCTGTTTCGAAGCTTCGCTGTTCAGACCACGTGTCCGAAAGGACATGGAACAGAGAAGGTTGAAAAATTTCGCGACCGATCAAACTCACGACAGATCGGTCGGGAACAACTCGATAAATTGAGGAGCAAATTTAAATGTCTCGCTTTGAAAGTGACTTCCTTGGTCAGCTCGAAATTTCCGATGATTGCTACTATGGCGTTCAGACGCTCCGTGGCAAGGAAAACTTCCATATCACGGAAATGTCGAACAACATGGAACCGTTCTTCCTGATCGCTTATGCATATGTGAAGAAGGCTGCCGCTTTGACCAACAAGGAACTCGGCACGATCCCGGCTGATGTCGCTGACGCCCTCGTCTGGGCCTGCGATGAATTGATCGCTGGCAAGTATCAGGATCAGTTTGTGACCGACTGGCTGCAGGGTGGTGCTGGCACTTCGACGAACATGAACGTCAACGAAGTGATTTGCAACCTGGCATGTGAAAAGCTCGGCACGGTTAAGGGCGACTCCAAGCGCGTTTCCCCGAACGATCATGCCAACTTCGGTCAGTCCACGAACGACACGTACCCGACGGCTCTTCACCTGATGTTCCTCCTGCGTAGCAACGTGCTGCTCAAGGCTGTTGAAGATCTGGTCAATGCCTTCTTCAAGAAGTCTGAGGAATTCAAGGGCGTGCTCAAGATGGGCCGTACCCACCTGCAGGATGCTGTTCCGATGACGCTCGGCCAGGAATTCCACGGCTGGGGCTTCACGATTCAGGACGAACTCAAGGTCATCCGCGAAGCTCAGGAACACCTCAAGACGATCAACCTCGGTGCTACCGCTATCGGTACCTGCGTGACGGCGCACCCGGATTACCCGGCTAAGGCTTCCGCCAAGCTGGCTGAACTCACCGGCATCGACTTCAAGAACAGCGAAGACCTGATCGCCTGCACGAGCGACTGCGGTTCCTACGTGGCTCTGTCGAGCGCCATGAAGAGCCTCGCTGTCAAGCTCACCAAGGTTTGCAACGACATCCGTCTGCTTGCCTCCGGTCCGCGTTGCGGTCTCGCCGAACTGAACCTGCCGCAGCTGCAGCCGGGTTCCTCCATCATGCCGGGTAAGGTTAACCCCGTTATCCCCGAAGTGACGAACCAGGCCAGCTTCCTGGCTATCGGTCTCGACACCACGGTGATGCTCGCCGCTTCTGCCGGCCAGCTCGAACTCAACGTGATGGAACCCGTGATCACGTTCGCTCTGTTCATGCAGATGCGCGTGCTCACCAATGCCTGCAACGCGCTGCGCACGAAGTGCATCGACGGTATCACCGCCAATGCCGAACGTACCGCTCAGATGGTTATGAACTCCTGCGGTATCGTCACCCTCTTGAAGCCGCACCTCGGCTACAAGGTTTGCTCTGAAATGGCACACGAGTGCTATCACACGGGCAAGTCTCTGCACCAGGTTGTTGTGGAAGAACGCAAGCTTCTCACTCAGGAAGAATGGGACGCCACGTTCAATCTGCAGAACCTGATTGCACCGAAGTTCGTTCAGTAATCTGATCTGAACTACGGAAATCCTTGAGGCGGTCTCCGGAATCCGCCTCAAGAGATCTGAAACTGCAGAGCGGCCGTGACCTTCGTTGCGAGCTGCTCTGTGGCATAAATAAAACAAAGTTGTTAACACCCCTTTGGAGATGTCATGGATATCATGCTTATTCTTCAGATAATCGTACTTCTCGGTGCGATTTTCATCGGTGTTCGCCTCGGCGGCATCGGTATCGGCTACGCCGGCGGTGCCGGTGTGCTGGTTTTGGGTCTGTGCCTCGGCATGAAGCCGGGTAACATTCCCTGGGACGTGATCTTGATCATCACCTCCGTGATCGCTGCTATTTCCGCAATGCAGCTCGCCGGCGGTCTTGATTACCTCGTCCAGATTGCTGAACGCATCCTTCGTTCCAATCCTAAGTACATCAACTATCTGGCTCCTGTTGTGACCTATGTGCTGACGATCTTCGCCGGTACCGGTCACACCGCCTTCTCGATGATCCCGGTTATCGTTGAAGTTGCTAAGGAACAGAAGATTCGTCCTGTTTGCCCGCTGTCTATCGCTGTGGTTTCTTCCCAGATCGCCATTACGGCTTCTCCGGTGTCGGCTGCTGTGATTTACATGACCGGCGTTCTGGAACCCTTCGGCTGGTCTTATCCCGCCCTGCTGGGTATCTGGATTGTGACGACCTTCATCGGCTGCATGCTCACCGCTTTCGTGATGACCATGATTCAGAACCTCGACCTCGACAGCGACCCCGTTTACAAGGATCGTCTGGCTAAGGGTCTCGTGAAGGCTCCTGAAGGCGCTCGTACGTACAACCTCAAGCCCGGTGCCAAGCTCTCCGTCGGTATCTTCCTGATCGGCGTTCTTTGCGTGGTTCTCTATGCTTCCGCCATTTCGCCGGCTGTTGGCATCATCAAGAATGTGGTCGTCGGTCGTGACGCTGCCATCATGAGCTTGATGCTCCTGGTCGGTTGCGGTATCACCATGGCTTGCAAGATTGACGTTGGTAACGTTGCTTCCACGTCTGTGTTCAAGTCCGGTATGGTGGCTATCGTCTGCGTGCTCGGCGTTGCTTGGCTCGGTGACACGTTCGTGTCCGGTCACTCCGCTGAAATCAAGGAATTCTCCGCTGCAACCGTTGCCCAGTATCCGGCTCTGCTTGCTGTGGTGTACTTCTTTGCTGCTATGCTCCTGTACTCGCAGGCTGCTACCGCTAAGGCCATCACGCCTGCTGTCGTTGCTGCTTTCGGCATTTCCGCCAGCAACCCGGGCGACTCCTACATGCTGGTTGCTTCCTTCGCAGCTGTGTCCGCTCTGTTCGTTCTGCCGACCTACCCGACGCTTCTGGGCGCCGTGCAGATGGACGACACGGGTACGACCCGCATCGGCAAGTGGGTGTTCAACCACGCCTTCTTCCTGCCTGGCGTTCTCGCCATTGTGTTCTCCGTGGCACTCGGCTTTGCTGCCTGCGCACTGTTCTAATTGCGAGTCAATGAAGCGCTTTGCCTAAAGCAGGCGCTTCCGACAAACAAATAGGCAAATCAAGGATCCCTGTCAGAAATGGCGGGGATCTTTGTTTTTCTTGTAACAACTGTTTTAGAAACGAGGCACAAAAGTGTTTCGGAATTTTGGGGTCGACCTGGGAAAAAGTTTCGAAAATCAATGGACTAGGGCAGGAGAGGGAACTTAAGGGCAGCCGGCTACTGCGCATTGACAATTGGTCACCGCGGATCGGTCTTTGTTATCGTTTTTCCTATTTAGCGTGGTAGCATCAAAGCCATTATGCTAGACACTGTCTCCACCATTGCTCTGTGGGCCATTCCCGCAATTTTGGCCATTACGTTGCACGAAGCAGCGCACGGTTACGTCGCTAAGCTTTGCGGCGACCGTACGGCCTGGGTGCTCGGCCGCGTCACGATGAACCCGATTCGGCACATTGATCCGGTCGGGACACTTTTGGTGCCCGGCGTTTTGTTGCTGGGAAGCTTGATCAGCGGGGGCTCAAGTTTGTTATTCGGGTGGGCAAAGCCCGTACCGGTCAACTTCAGACTGCTGCGCAATCCCAAGACGGACATGATTTGGGTTGCTTTGGCCGGTCCCGGTTGTAACCTCATTCAGGCGCTGCTTTGGGCGCTGGCACTCAAACTGTTCATCGGCATGATGCCGACGCAGGCCGCCGCTCAACTTTTGTTCGATTTCTGCTATGCAGGCATCTCTGTGAACCTGATGCTCATGGCGTTCAATCTGTTGCCGATTCTTCCGTTGGACGGAGGACGCATCGTTTCGGGGCTGTTACCGCTTAAAACCGCGATTTCTTATCAGAGAACCGAGCCCTGGGGCATGGGCATTCTGCTGATTTTGATCGTGACGGGGCTCGTTGGGTATTTTGTGCGGCCCTTCCTGATGTTCGGCAGCTGGCTTGTGAACGCGATTTTCTGACGTTGACAAAGAGGATTTGAACGATGGCTGCAGACCTGACGACTAAAGCTGATTTGCCAAGCGCCTGGCTCATTCGCTTCTCACCGTATCTGAAGGCCGGCACGCGTGTTCTTGAAATTGCAAGTGGAAACGGACGCAATACGCGTTTTCTAGCGGGACTCGGCTGTAAGGTGACGGCGGTGGACATCAATCCCGCACCGGAACCGGTTGAAGGCGTTCAATACATCCGCAAGGATTTGGAAAAAGAGGACTGGATATTTGAGCCTGAGTCGTTTGACGTCGTGATCGGCATCAACTACCTCTGGAGGGCGCGTTTCGCGGCCTTGTGCGACTGTGTCAAGCCCGGAGGCTTTTTCCTGTATGAGACATTTACGAGGCATCAGACGATGCTCAATTTCGGGCCCAAGAACCCTCAGCATTTTCTAGAAGACCGAGAGCTGCTGTCCATGGTTCCTCATGAGTGGCATATATTGGCCTACGAAGACGGCCGCACGGACAACGATCGCTATCTGCAGCGCATCGCCGCCGTGAAGCCGCGGCATAATGAGATTGAGCGTTTGGACGTATGCGCCAGACGCTGAAAAAAGAATTCGAAGCAGACACCCACGGGCGGCGGGTGTGATAAGCGCCGCCAAGAAAAAGGCATGGAGTACATCTCAATGGCCAATACAACAACTCTTACTGCTCCCGGGCAGCAGGCCGGTCTGAACGAGTGGCTTGACTACATCGGCAAAATCCATGAAAAGCCCATGGATCTCGGCCTTGAGCGCATGAAGGACATGATTGCGCGCATGGGCATCGAATTTATTTGCCCGGTGTTCACGGTCGCAGGCACCAATGGCAAGGGTAGCACCTGTGCATTGTTGGAGTCCGTTCTGCGTTACGCGGGGTATCGCGTGGGTATGCATACGTCGCCGCATCTGTTGCGCTTCAACGAGCGTTGCGTGATTGCCGGAGACGAGGTGGACGACGAAACGCTCATCGAGGCGTTTAAGGAAGTCGACAAGGCCCGCGGGGAGACGCCGCTTACCTATTTTGAATTTACGGGTTTGGCTATTTTGCGCATTTTCCAGAAAGCGCATCTCGACGCCGTGATTCTTGAAATCGGTCTGGGCGGACGCCTTGACGCAATGAACGCGATTGACACCGACTGCGCCATTCTGTGCAGCATCGGTATCGATCATTCGGCCTATCTGGGCGACACGCGCGAGAAGATCGGCTGGGAAAAGGCTCACATCTTCCGCCATGGCAAGCCGGCTATCTGCACGGATCCGAATCCGCCCGAATCCGTGACGGAATACGCCCACGAACTTCTGGCTCCGATCTACGTCTGGGGCAAGGATTTCCTTACGTACCGTCACCACGGTTTGTGGGATTTCGAAATGGACCAGCGATCCATGGCAACGATTCACACGACAGAATGGCGCAATCTGCCCAAGCCCGCCATTTCGGGCGTTGCACAGTTGCAAAATGCCGCGGGCGCTCTTGCTGCGCTTGCCGTTATGCAGGATTTCCTGCCGGTGACCCGTTCGGCCGTGGTCGAAGGTCTTGAAAACGTCGTCATTGCCGCTCGCTTTGACAAGGTCAAGGACTGCGACGAATACGGCGCAAGTGTCACGATTGACGTCGGGCACAATCCCCAGGCTGCCGAAGTGCTTGCCGAAAACCTTGCGCGCAGCACATCGCCCAACGACAAGGTCTGGGCTGTTTTCGGCATGTTTGCCGACAAGGACATGGTCTCGGTTGCCAAAATCATGAACCGACACATCGACCGTTGGTTCGTGACGGGCCTTCCGAAGCCGCGCGGTGCAGAAGCGGTTGAGCTGATGGATGCGATGCAGGAAGGCGGTGTTGACATGGGCAAGGTGGTGACCTGCAGTTCGGTCGACGATGCCATTCGCAAAGCTTTGAAAGAAAGTCTCACCGAGGGGCCCGAGACTGTTAAAATTGTCGGATTCGGCTCTTTCGTGACGGTCGCCGGAATCATTGAGTCTCTCAAGCACGACCTTCGCGAGGAACAGCTCGCCGCAGCCCAGGTTAAGTAACCGACTTTAAGCGGCAGCAATAAAAGAGGGCCCGTACCGGAAGAACCGGTTCGCGGGTCCTTTTTTTGATGCACAATTTCGTTTGTGGTTTCCTTTATCGCCTGATATCTTCGCCGGTTTCGTTTGCATGATCGACAAGTTTCAAAAACTGTTTGGCCCTAATCCTCCTCGCGGAGGAGCCGTGCGCGCGAGTTCGCCTCTGGAGGATCTGGATCTCGGAGCCGAAGACGAAAAGCATCGCAAACAGATTGCCCGCGTCAAGAACAAGCGCCGCCTGATCGGACTGCTCGCCATTGTGGCGGCGGTGGCGGTTGTGGCGCCCGCTTTGTTCGAGCCCAACGAGATGTACTCTCAGCGCGGGGCAAAACTCGAAATCCCGTCGCTGCAGGACAACACTGCCGCCAAGGTTGTGCCGCTTAATCGCAAGGAAAAGCCCGCGCAGTCTCTGCCTCCCGATGTCACCACGACCGAGCCTTCGGCCGCACGCAGTCTCAAGAGCGATAATCCGGTGAAGGCCGGCGCCAAGTCCATCACAACGCCGGAACAAAAGTCGGTCGAAGCGGCTGACGCTGCCAAGTCTGCCGAAAAGCCGGCCGAGCCGCCCAAGGCGGCGACAAAGCCTGAAAAGGGCAAAGGTCAAGTGACCAAGGCGGAGCAAGCGCCCAAGTCTGCCTCCGGACCGCTGCGTGCGGTCACCAACGGGCGCTATTTCATTCAGGTGGTAGCCACCAGCAAGAAGGAGTCGGCTGAAAAGGTGGCCGCCGATCTGCGAAAATTAGGCTTGCCGACCTACACGGAAATCGTTCGTCGCCGCGGCAGCGATCTCTGGCGCGTGCGAGTCGGCCGCTTCGCGACGGAAGACGACGCCAAGCGCGCCTTGGATATTTTGGCTCTCAACGCAATCAGCAACGGCGGTGTGCATACGGAAAGCAAATAGGCTAGAGCAGAACAATGAATGAAATTGATTGGGTCATTTTGGCCGTTTTGTTTTTCTCGACGATTCTGGGGGTCTCCCGAGGCGTTGTGCGTGAGATTCTCGCCATCGTCGGTTGGGTGCTCGGCATCTTCCTGTCGTTGCGCTTTGCGCCGGAGCTTGCCGAACTCATCCCGCTGCCGTCCGTGTCGATTCTGATTCGCACGGCTTTTGCCGCCGTGGGCATCGTGGTGGTGACGCTCTTTACGATCGGCATTGCAGGAAAGCTTTTCTCCAAGCTTTTGGCCGCTGCCTCGATCAGTTTTGAGGATCGTGCGATCGGAGCCGTGTTCGGTCTGATGCGCGGAATTGTGATTGTTTGCGCCGTGGTTTTCGTCATGGGATTGACGAGCGCCGTGAAGACCGGGTATTGGCGCAACTCGGTCCTGATTGTGCCCGCCGAGCGGGTGATCGACTTCTCGCTGCCGTACTTGCCGGCAACGATAGCGGACATGCGCGCCAAGAAAAGTTTTTAACGATAACGCCGGTCTACCGTTTGTCGGGACCGGCGTTAAATTTTTTGAAATTTTTGAAGCGAATCAGAGGCCTGTCAGGTACAATTCGCGCTCTTTTTTAATGTTGCCTTGAGGATTAAAGGGAAATGTGCGGCATTGTCGGCATGATCAGCCAGAAACCGGTCAACCAGCGTATTTACGATGCATTGCTGCTGTTGCAGCACCGCGGTCAGGACGCTGCCGGTATCGGAACTCTTGACGGGCTGACCTTTCACATGCACAAAGCCATGGGGCTTGTGCGAGATGTGTTCAGGACTCGCAATATGCGTGACTTGACGGGATGTGCCGGCATCGGCCACGTTCGCTATCCTACGCAGGGGTGCGCGAGCTCCAATGAAGAAAGCCAGCCGTTCTACGTGAACGCCCCGTACGGTATTCTCTTTGCTCACAACGGTAACCTCACCAACGCGCAGGAAGTCGCAGCAGAGCTCTACAACCAGGACCGTCGCCACATCAATACTTCGAGCGACTCGGAAGTGCTGCTCAATGTACTGGCCGACGAACTCATGAAGATTGTTCCGCCTTCGGGCTACTTCACCGCCGAAGTGGCTTTCGAGGCCGTCAAAGGCGTGCACAAGCGCGTCAAGGGCGCCTACGCGGTGGTTGCTCTGATTGCCGGCAAGGGTCTTCTCGCTTTCCGCGATCCCAATGGCATCCGTCCGCTTTGCTTCGGCACGCAAAAGCAGGCCGACGGTACGACCGACTATCTCGTAAGCTCCGAATCCGTCACGATGGTGGGTCTGGAATACGACTTCGTTCGCGATCTTGCTCCGGGTGAAGCTATCTTCATCTCGAAGGACCGCGAATTCTTTAGCTGCCAGTGCGCTGAAAATCCGCAGCTCAATCCCTGCGCCTTTGAATACGTCTACTTTGCTCGTCCCGACAGCTACATCGACGGCATCAGCGTCTACGGCGCCCGTCTGCGTTTGGGCGAATACCTTGCCAATGAAGTGGCAGAACACCTCAATTTGCGCGACATTGACGTCGTGATGCCGATTCCCGACTCAAGCCGTCCGTGCGCGCAGCAACTTGCCGAAAAGCTCAAGCTCACCTACCGCGAAGGCTTCATCAAGAACCGCTACGTCGGCCGCACCTTCATCATGCCCGGTCAGGAAATGCGCAAAAAGAGCGTGCGTCAGAAGCTCAACGCGATGCCCGTGGAATTTGCCGACAAAAACATTCTTCTGGTCGATGATTCGATCGTACGCGGCACGACCATGCGTGAAATCGTGCGCATGGCCCGTGAGTCCGGCGCCAAGAAGGTCTATGTGGCATCGTCCGCTCCGCGCGTGATGTACCCCAACGTATATGGCATCGACATGCCGACGCGTTCGGAGCTCATTTGCGGCCACGGTGCTACGGCCGAAGAGGTGGCCCGTCAGATCGGCGCCGACGCCGTGATCTTCCAGACGGTCGAAGGTCTCAAGGGTGCTTTGAAGGACCTCAATCCGAATATCACCCGCTTTGACTGCTCTTGTTTCGACGGCGAATATGTGACGGGCGACATTGATGCGACCTACCTCGATAACCTCGAAGCCAGCCGCTCCAAGCCTGTCAAGCCCGCCAAGGACGACGAAGAATAAGCTGAAAAAAAGTAGGCCGGCGAACCTCGAAGGGGGCGTCGGCCGAATCAAAGCTGTGGCGCAGAATCTTTAAACAGATCTGCGCTTTTTTTAGGCGCGGTGCAGATCACGCCAGCGAACTTTGATGCGATCGGCGATTTCAGCCAGACGGCGCTCGCACAAAATCCAGTTGCGCTCGAGCGTTTCGTCGGACTCTTCGCAGACGCCTTCCATGGAGGCTTTTTCAAACTTGTGCACGCCGAGTTCTGTAAAGACCGCAATCACGGCCTTGTCTGCGTGATTGAGCGTCTCGCGGGAACCGCCGGTCTGGAAGCCGGAGCTGCCGGAACTTTGCAGTAAGACGACGAGCTTGTTATGCAGAAGACCGTAGACTCGTTTGGCGTTGCGGCCTTCACCGAAGGTATAGGTTTTGCCCTCGCGGACAATGTTGTCGATCCAGGCCTTCAAAGGGGCGGGGATGCCGAAGTTGTATACCGGGCAGGAAATCACGAGAACGTCGGAAGCAAGGACTTCACTGACGAGTTCCTCGCTTTCCTTGAGGCGCTCGATTTGATCGGGCGTGCGGCGTGCGGCGGGAGTTCTGGCGGCTTGCAGGAACGACTGATCAATCATTCCGGGCGGCTTGGCGGCTACGTCGCGCTCAACGATTTTGACGCCGCGTCCTCGGACGGTCTCGCGCAGGATGCGAGCCATCTTTCGCGTATACGACCCCTGGTTTTCCTTGCGGATCTCAGAAGCGAACGCGCTCGAGTGAATGAAGAGGATTTGCGGCATTGAAACGATCCTTTCTTGTTTCTGAAAATGTATGACAAATGGGCATACAGCGTAACAGACAAAGGCAAAAAGAGCTGTGGAGTAGGTCGAAAATCCTGAAAAGAATTATTCTCACATAGGCAAAACTGCCCAATTTGACTAGGGAAAAATACGGAGTTCTGCTTCGGAAGATGCATTTTTGGCCTGGTTGAGTCAATTTTGAAAGAAGATTGGCCTGCTGAGGTTTCCGTGGCTTCTGCAAGAACGACCATTTTCATGGTTTAGCTATTAGATTGCTATCGAAACATTTAAAAATTTCAAAATTTCTCTTAATTTGATTGTTTATACGAAATCAGAGTCAAACGAAAAGGCCGGTTGCATCTGGGCAATTTCTTTCTCGGCAATGCCGGCTTCGCGTGCTTCCGTCTTCCACTGAGAGACGACTTGAGCTGTTTCGCGAGCGATTCGTTCGGCTCTGTCCGAAGGGATACCCCAGTCGGAGACACATTCCAAAAGAGCGCTCGGAGCGATGTCGCGGCACCTGCGCCCGTACGTGAGCGTCAGATGGGTTTTGGAGAGCGAAGGATTGAGGTCGAAGGCAGGAGCGAGTTCCCAGCCGTTGGGCGTTAACAGGAACCCGAGGTTGCGCAAATGGTCGTCGCCGTCGTGAATGAAGCATTTGAAAACCGTGCGGCGCCACAGTTCTTCTTTTTGCGCCTGCGCGTCGTGACAGATGGACTCAATGAGTGCGACGAGATCGCGGTAGCTTCGGGCTTCGCGATTGTCTGCGGCCCCCAAGAGTGCTCGTACCGAGAGATAGTGGAGGCGGCCTCCGTCGTCGGTTCGGTCAAAGCGCTTGGAGACAAAGATGCGGCCGAGGGGATCGTTGATGTCGATGAGCTGAAATTCCGGCAGACGGATTCCGGCTTTTTGTGCCAGACGGGCCGTTACATATTCCCAGGCGCCTTTGTCGCGATCGTCGTTGATGCTGGGGAACTTGGCCAAACAGAGTCGCCCGTTTTCGTCGGCAAAACCTGCTTTGGGGCGAGAGCCGCCCAGAGCTGACGCATTTTCCGCAAAGCGTTCCAGGGAAGCGGCAGACAGAATGTCTCCCGATTCAATACGGCGAGCGGTTTGGCAGAGTTCGGCCAGATCCGAAGCTTTGGGGTGAGCAAAGCGGCGTTCTCCGAGAAAATGCAGGGAATTGCCGACGTCGGCAAAGCGAAGCGCCCCCATGCGGTCGCTGTCACAGACGAGTCCGAGCAATAGGGCGTCGTCAACGGGGGCAGGACGGACTTCATCCTTGCGAGCTCGCGCTTTCAGAAGTTCATTGGCAACCTTGCGTCCCCAGAGATCGGGAAGAGAATCGGTGAGAAGTGCGGTTAGCCGCTGCGGGTTATCTTTTTCGAGAGTCGGATTCCAAGACGAAAAGACGTCTGTGAGTGCTTGACGTAACTCAAAGGTGAGTGAACCGTGGCGAAGGCAAACGCAGCCGAGATCAGCCGGTGTGTGATGAGCGTCTTCAAGCCGGACGCAAAGAGTATTAAACGACATCTTCTTCTTTTTCTTTCACATTTTCTTACCGTGTTTTATCGCCGCAGACAGTAGCCGTGTTTTTTGACGCACAGATGTCGTTTTTGTGACAAAACAAAAACGGCAGACGCCCGCGAAAGGAATCTGCCGTTGAGGTTCTCTTGAGAACCGAAGAGAGAGTCTACGGTTCCCGAAGATGCGGAGGTTTGATTAGGCCAGCCCCGTGATCTTTCCGTCCTTGACATCAATGTTCATGGCGGCGGGAGCCTTGGGCAGGCCCGGCATACGCATGATGGCGCCGGTGGTGACGACGGCGAATCCGGCGCCGGCGTTGAGGATCACGCGCTGTACCGGAAGGTCAAAGCCCTTGGGAGCACCGAGAGCTTTCGGATCGGCCGTAAGCGAGAAGGGGGTCTTGGCGATGCACACCGGCAGATTTCCAAAGCCCATGTCCGTGAGCGTCTTGAGATCCTTCTTGGCGGCTTCGGAGAAGGACACGGAACCGGCGCCATAGACGCGCTTGGCGATTTTTTCGACCTTGACGGCGATCGGGTCTTCGTCTTCCACAGTGAAGTGCAGTTCGCCCTTGGAGGCGGCAGCGGCTTCGAGAACTTCCTTGGCAACGCTTTCGGCACCTTCACCGCCCTTGGCAAAGCCGTCGCTGATGGCAAAGCGAACGCCGAGTTCTTCGCAGCGGGCGCGCAAAACGGCGATTTCGTCTTCCGGATCGTTGTAGAAGTGGTTCATGCTCACAACGATTTCGGGACCGAAGGCCTTGAGGTTCGCGACGTGTGCGTCAAGGTTGCACAGACCGGCCTTCAGTGCTTCCATGTTGGGCTTGCCGATTTCGGGCAAAGCCACGCCGCCGTGCCACTTGAGAGCCTTGAGGCTGGTGACGAGAACGACGGCGGCAGGCCGCAGGCCCGCGTGGCGGCACTTGATGTCGTAGAACTTTTCAGCGCCGAGATCGGAACCGAAGCCTGCTTCCGTGATCGCGTATTCGCCGAGCTTCATGGCCGCGAGCGTGGCAACCACGGAGTTGCAGCCGTGAGCGATGTTGGCAAAGGGGCCGCCGTGCACGAGAGCGGGCGTGCCCTCGAGAGTCTGCACGAGGTTGGGTTTCATAGCGTCGAGCAGAAGAGCCATTACGGAGCCCGTGGCTCCGAGTTCGGCGCAGGTAAAAGCGGAACCGTCGCGCTTGATGCCCAAAACCAGGCGATCAATGCGGGCACGCAGATCGTCGAGGTCGGTAGCAAGGCACAGCACGGCCATCAGTTCGCTGGCGGCGGTGATGTCAAAGCCTGCTTCCGAGGGAGTGCCGTTGGCGCTGCCGCCAAGGCCGGTCACGATGTTGCGCAGCTGACGGTCGTTGACGTCGAGCACGCGGCGCCATGTGACTTCCTTGAGGTCGATCTGACGCTGATGGCGAGCATTGTCGATCAGAGCGGAGATAAGGTTGTTGGCGGCCGTGATGGCGTGGAAGTCGCCCGTGAAGTGCAGGTTCACGGATTCCATCGGCAGAACTTGAGAGTAACCGCCGCCCGCAGCGCCGCCCTTCATGCCGAAGACCGGGCCGAGAGAGGGTTCGCGAAGCGCAAGCACTGCCTTCTTGCCGAGGCGGTTGAGAGCCTGAGCAAGAGCAATCGAAGTCGTGGTCTTGCCGGAACCGGCGGGCATGCCGGAGGTGGCGGTGACGAGGATCAGCTTGGCGTCGGCCTTGCGTTCCGGGTTGAGCGTGAGCTTGGCCTTGTCCCAGCCGTACGGTTCAAACTCGTCGTCTTCAAGGCCCCATTCATGGGCAAGGTCGTCGATACGCTTCAGTTTGGCGCTCTGAGCAATTTCAATGTCGGAAAGCATCGGAATGTGACTCCTAAAGGTTAAATAACAGAAAAGGTTAAAAAGGATGATCGGTGTGTTTGCGCTTGGCAGGGGAGGCGAAATCGGGACGCACACAACCCCTTCGGCTCACGGCGAGCCGTTGAGTAGAAAGAAAAGCGGGAGCTCAAGCCGGGACGGGCGAGCTCAACCTGTAACAGAGCGGCAAACAAGAATTCGAGACGACGAACAAAGACAGGGCACGCAACAAACAGTGTGCAACCTATTATGAGTGCACCGAAATATGCCACAAATGGATGTAACTTGCGAGTGGAAAGGCGCCGTCAAAAGACGTACGCAAAAAGAAGGATGGAAAAGAAACCGGGCTCAAGAGGCGGCCAGAGAGCAGGCGCGGTAAACGATGCGCTAAGGGAAGCAAAGGAGACGAGCTGCAGGAGGGCTTCCTGCTGCGCCCGGGCCGCCAAAGCCATACCTGAATTAATTATGACTCAGATGAGATTGATCAAATCAGGCAGTTGATGGTGCCGTCGCAGGCTTCGCCCACGCCCCAGCCGATGATGCGGAAGACGATGAAGATGGCCGCCCAAATGGCGATCCAAAGAAGAATTTGCTTCAGATGCGGCATTCTCGGTGTAGTGTTGTTCGTCATAGCTCTCGATCCCATGTGTAAGCAAATGGGGCAAACGCCCAAATCAAACTAATTTTCTCAGTTACATTCTCTCACATATGAAATAAAAAATCGCGTGATTTCAAGGCTTTATGTCTGATTTTTGGTACGTTTTCTGCTGAATCGGTATTCACCTTTCAATTTCAATTTTTGGAGCGTTTTCTTTGAGAAAGAGCTTTTGGACAGGTGCGTAAACTCGTATTTTTGATGGCGTCCAAAACGGTTCGGCCCTCTTTATAATTGCCGCCGTCTTTACATAGTGCAGCTTAAGAACGTCCGAGAACTGTTCTCAACTAACGCTTTCTCGGACGGCAAATTGGAGTTCTTGTTATGCGAATTCTTGTTGCGGTTAAGCGAGTCGTGGACTACAACGTCAAAGTGCACGTCTTGCCCGACCACTCGGATGTCGATACGGCCAACGTCAAGATGTCCATGAATCCTTTTGACGAAATTGCCGTCGAACAAGCCGTCCGCCTGAAGGAAGCCGGCAAGGCCGACGAAGTCGTGGTCGTTTCGATCGGCCCCGATAAGACGGTCGATACGCTTCGAGTGGCCATGGCGATGGGCGCCGACCGCGCGATTCACATCAAGCACGATGACACTAAGGTTGAACCTCTGGCCGTTGCCAAGCTTCTGGCAGCCGTCGTCAAGCGCGAAGAACCGGGTCTGGTGCTCCTTGGCAAGCAGGCCATCGACAATGATGCGGGGCAAGTGCCGCAGATGCTCTCCGCGCTTCTTGATTGGCCCGTTGCGATCAACGTAAGCGGCCTTGAAGTTGACGGCAGCAAGATCGTCTGCGTGCGCGAGACCGATACAGGTCTGATGAAGGTCGAAGGTGAGCTGCCCGCGGTGGTTTCCGCCGACCTGCGTTTGGCCGAACCGCGTTACGTGACTCTGCCCAATATGATGAAGGCCAAGAAGAAGCCCGTGGTTGCAATTGAAGCTGCCGAAGTGGCCGACATCGGCCAGCGTTCGCTCGAACTGCAGGAAGTGATCGAGCCGCCGGCCCGCAGCGGCGGCGTCAAGTTAAACAGCGTCGACGAACTGATCAATGTTTTGAAGAACACGGCCAAGGTGCTCTGATAGTAGGAATAACAGGTATGACTATTCTTGTGATTGCAGAGCACAACGATGCTCAGCTCAAGTCTTCGACTTTGAATGCGCTCAAGGCCGCTTTCGAACTCGGCTCCGACGTCGACGTTCTGGTGGCCGGTCAGAGCTGCGAAGGCGCCGTCAAGCAGGCGGCTGCCGTGGCCGGCGTGCGCAAGGTTCTTGTTGCACAGGGCGAGGCCTTTAACCATTGCCTGCCCGAAGCGCTCACCGACGCTGTTCTCGCGGCACAGCAAGCCGGCGGCTATAGCCACATTCTCTTTACGGCCGGTACCTCCGGCAAGGCGGCCATGCCCCGCACCGCCGCCAAGCTCGGTGTGTCGGCTTTGACCGAAATCGCTGGCGTCGTCTCCGCCGATACGTTTAAGCGCTACATCTACGCGGGCGGTGTTCTGGCCACCGTGAAGACCACGGCTACCCCTGTTGTAGCCAGCGTTCGAGCCACTTCCTTTGAGGCTGTTTCAGCCGAAGGCGGCAACGCTGCCGTTGAAACGCTCGCCGTGACGCCGTCTTCCCGCGGCTTTAAGTTCGTGAGCGTGGAAGAGGTGGCTAGTGACCGTCCGGATCTGCTCACCGCCAAGCGCGTCGTAGCCGGCGGTCGCGGCCTCTTTGACGAAGAGGGCTTTGCCGCTCTCGACAAGCTTGCTGAAAAGATGGGGGCCGCTCTTGGTTCCACCCGCGCCGTGGTTGACATGAACCTCGTGCCCAGCGAAACGCAGGTCGGCCAGACCGGCAAAATCGTAGCTCCCGAGCTCTATATGGCCTTCGGTATTTCCGGCGCCATTCAGCACGTGGCCGGCATGAAGGACTCCAAGGTCATCGTGTCCGTCAATAAGGACGCCGAAGCTCCGATCTTTGAGGTCTCGGACTACTATTTGGAGGCAGATGCGGTCGACGTGATCAAGGAACTCACTGAGAAGCTCTGATCCGCTCGAATCGGATGATCCATAAGAGGCACCGGCGTCCTGTACAGTGATACCGGTGCCTTTGCTGTTTTTGCAGACTTCGGCAAAAGGTTGGGCGAAGGCGGTCTGCAGAGAAGGTGCGGGAGAAATGCGACTCGAAAAACTTGTTTTGAGTGTAACGGCGTTTGCTGTGTCGACAGTGTTTGCCGGAGATTCGCTGCTGAACTTTGATAAGACCGATCCAACGGCTACTTGCATTCTGACAGCCGAAAGTCCGTCACCGAAATATGTCCTGATTCTTTTCCCGGGTGGCGACGGACGTGTCGCGGCGCACCAAACGGGCGGAAAGATTCTCTTCGGTAAGCGCAACAATTTTCTGATTCGGTCCCGTTTACTGCTGACTGACAATGAGTTTGCAACGGTCTCAACCGATGCTTCGAATGACGAAAAGCGTTTTTCTTTGCTGCTCGACAGAATCCGGCAACTGTATCCGCACGCTTCTGTCTGGCTGGTCTCAACCAGCAGAGGTACGCTGGCGGCAGCTCAAGTCGCCGGTAAATGTCGTGACCGTCTCGATGGCGTGGTCTTTACTGCGTCAATGAAAGAGCTCAGAGATATCCCATTGGATGCAATCAAGGTCCCTAAACTCTTTGTGCACCATGTTTCCGATGCCTGCAAGAGCACGCCTTACGATGCGGCCCGAGAACTTGCGGCAAAGCTAAATGCCGACTTTATGACCGTATCCGGCGGAAAGACCAAAGGTAAGCCATGTCAGGCATTTGCGTACCATGGGTTCAATGGTCTGGAAGAAAAAGTTGTCGACGAGATCAAGAATTGGATCAAGGCGATAGCCCAATAGCCACAGCCTTGAGGCCGCTTTCAACGTCGTACTGTATGTTTGTACACGGCTGACAGTATTTCCAGATGCCGCCTGATGAGAGTTTCTCGCCGGAATGAATGCGACGGACTTTTAGGTAAGACCGATTTTGGCTTTGTACTTACTGATTGTGTCTGCCCACCAATTTAAAATTTCGGGATCAACTTCACCGTCGCGGCTTCGTAGCACAAGACGTTCCGGAGAGAGCGAAAGCGTTGAATCGATGGAAGTAACCAAGTTCTTGTACGGCGACTGACCTAAAAGTAAGAATTTGGGCAGAATCGCCCAGCCTACGCCTTTTGCAGCCAAGCCCAAAGCCCATAGGCCGCTGTCAACTTCCCAATGGTCGTTGCAAATAACACGGGGTGGAGTTGCTTCCGGTGCTCGGGCGTGCACCACGATTTGTCGGTAGCAGCGCAAATCCTCAAGGGTTGGCCGAGAAAGGGAGGCCAACGGATGGTTTTTTGCAACAACAATGGACACGGGTGAGTGCCCGAGCAACCTCTCATCGCAGTGAGAAGATGGGGAGGATGCGAATATCAGAGCCAAATTCATGCCGGCTCTGCTGAAAAACCAGTCTGCCTCAGAACCGGTGATGTTTTCAACCTGCAGCCGTACGGATGGAAAGCGTCGGGCAAACAGCCGCAGCCAGTCAATCATGACCGGAGCTTCCAGGACAAGATCAATGCCCATGTAAAGAGCAGGGGATGGCGTATCGGTAAGCGACAGGGCGCGGGTTTCAAGACGATCCGCTTCAGCCAGAAGACGTTGCGCGCCGACCAGAAGTTCAGTTCCTCTGGGTGTCAAAACAGGTTTGGGCGTCCGGTCAAAAAGCTTGTATCCAAGTTCGGCCTCCATTCCTGAAATATGCATCGATACCACCGATTGGGCCCGTCGAATTTTTCGTGCCGCTTCCGAGAACGAACCTGTTGCCGCAACGGCAGCAAAGGAGCGGAGTTCATCAATTTTTAATCCCATAGGACTGCGTGCCTTTAGTGACTATCAATTTATTGATAGATTCTAACTAGATTGTGCGGAAATTTGATGAGACAATTCTGCCATGACTAACTTCATGGAGCAGGCCTATGTCCTTGAATTCCACTCTCAAAAAGAAACCGATGAGCGCAGTTGCGACGCTTGATCTCAATTTGTCTGCTCAACATTCCTTGCAAAACGCAAAGGCTGACGAGAAAATCCATGCGGGAAGCGGCAATGGGGCGAATGCAGTTTCCGGGGCTGAACTTTGGGCTGCCCGCATCGGTTTTTTCGCCGGAGGTTTTACGGTAGCTTCGTGGGCGCCTCTGATTCCTTTTGTCCAGTCGCAATTGCGGCTCGAGCCCTATGTTTTGGGGTTGTTGCTGCTGGGCTTGGGTGTCGGATCTTTTGTCGGCATGCCGTTGGCAGGCAAACTGACGCAACGTATCGGAGCTCGAAATGCGATATTACTTTCCGGCTTGGCGTCCAGCCTTTTGCTGGTGGTGCTTTCGCTTGTGCCGGGGTTTTACATTGAGTGCGCAGCACTTCTGGCTTACGGCGTGACACTGGGTTGTCTGGAAGTGAGCGTCAATATTTACGGTACGCATTTGGAAAATCGCAATCAAGCGCGCTTAATGAGCGGCTTGCATGCTGCTTACTCCATCGGAGAAGTTGTTTCTGCAGTCGCGCTCACTTCGTTGTTTGTGCTGGGACTTGCCCCGGCTCAGGCTGTCGGCGCGTTGATGGTTTCATTGGCTTTAACGATGGTTGTTTTGCTTCGTCGCATCGAAAACCATCCGATAGAGGTGCCCCGAAAAACAAAAGAAAAGCGTAACGGATGGGCTTTCAACGGCTCTATAGCAATTTTGGCGGTTGTTTGTGCCGTGATTTTCCTTACGGAAGGAAGCATGCTTGACTGGAGCGCCATCTATTTGCGTGATTACGCAGGGGTGCCACAGGAGGGCAGCGCTGTCGGCTACACACTTTTTGTTATTGCAATGGCTATGTCACGTTTGATCGGTGACAAGCTGGCAATGAAGTTCGGCGCTGTAACGATGCTTTCCGTTGGAATCGCCATGATGCTCGCAACGCTTCTGGCGTTGGTGCTCTTTCCTTATCCGGCAAGCGCCATGGTCTCCTTGTTTATCATGGGACTCGGAATTGCCAACATTGCTCCGATTGTCATCTCGGCTGCGTCGCGAACGGCAGCAATGGATAGCGTTAAAGCCATTACGGCTGTGACAACTGTCGGTTACGGCGGCCTGTTGGCCGGTCCTGCCCTGATCGGAGCGATATCTTCGGCGGTGTCGCTGCAAGGCGCTTTTCTTACGGTGTGTGTGCTTTTGGCAGTCAGTCTGATACTTGTCCAAAAAAATAGATCCGTGTTCAGTTGACGCGAAGGTAAGACGTACCGCAGGACGCGTCTTACCTATGGTCGGTTACAGTAGAAGCCGTAAAGCCCCTGACTTCAATCGGTGGAGAAAGTCACTTGAGGAAGGTAACGGGGTTGTCGCCGCTTGTACGAATGGCTTCGAGACCTTCCGGGCTGATTTGACCGAGGTCGGCCAGGTCGGAACTCCACGGGAATTCCACAAGGAATATCGCAATATTGCCCCAAGGTTTGTAGACGGTCATCGTTCCGCGCGTGATCTCAAAGTGGCGGGCGGAGCGTTCGAGTTCCAGAGCAGGCTTGGGATATGCGATACGTTCATTGCGACCGAAGTTTTCAAACGTGAGCGTCATCGGCAGTCGTGCGATGAAAGCGCGGGCGTCGGCATTGTCGGCCATTTCGACGGGATAACTTTTGCCGTCGATGGAAACTTGGATGGTTTCGGACATAGCGGTTCCTGAAGAGAGTAGACCCAAACAGACAAGGAGCGAGGCAAATAGTCGCTGGGCATGCATGGTGTTGTTCCTTTCCGATTGGTGTTTTGCGGATTTGCAAACATGCTATCGCGCCGGAAGTGACCGGTCGAGACGGGCGGTATCAAAGGTTTGCCTGAAAGGAGCAAGTACAAAAAAGGCGCCTCTCGAGCAGAAGCGCCTTGGTGCCACAACAGTTGATTGTGTCGATTATTTCGTGCCGGTCGAGCCGAAGCCTCCTTCGCCGCGGGAACTTGCTTCAAAATCGGTCACAATTTCAAACTCGGGCTGCACGACGGGCAGCACCACGAGCTGGGCCAGACGCTCGAAGGGTTCGAGCACAAACGGCTCTTTGCCGCGGTTCCAGGTGCTGATCATCAGTTCGCCCTGATAGTCGGAATCAATCAAACCGACCAAATTTCCGAGCACAATGCCCTTTTTGTGCCCCATTCCGCTGCGGGGGATAATGACGGCGGCGTAATTGGGATCACCGATGTGGATCGCCAGACCGGTCTTTACGAGGACTGTTTCACCGGGGTTGATTGTGAGCGGCTCATCGAGGAGGGCTCGAAGATCGAGGCCTGCGGAGCCCGGCGTGGCATAGCGCGGAAGGTGCTCGCGGATGCGTTCGTCAAGGACCTTGAGTGCAATTTTCATTTTTTCGTCGTGCTTTATTCGTTGTTGGATTTGTCGGCTTTTTCAAGCCGTTTGAGCCGCTCGAGCTTCTGATGCTGCGAGAGTGCGCAAACAAGACCGCCGAATGTTACGAACATTCCTACGGGAATCAAGTTTTGCAGGTTTGGCTCGGACATGCCCGCGATGATGAACAACACGCCGAAAAGCGCGATCACGCTGCCCGCAAGACGCAATAGCGCAGGCATGGCGTTCTTGTTCTTGGCGATGAAACCGGGCGAGGAGGGAGCCTGATCGGATTCGTTAGCGCGACGCACGGTGACCATGCCCGGCATGTCGCTGTTGACGGAAACGGTAAGGCCGCTTACCTTTGCATTGCCCTTTTCGATTTCCTTCAAAAACGCGATGTAGTCGCCGTTGTGAGGTTCAAGCGTTTTTTCGTTGAGTTTGAAGGCCATGTCTACACCTCCTTTGCGAGGTCATCGGCGATGCATTCGATGATGGTTTGCGCAAGCACATCCTTGCTCACAAGGCCCGTGGCGACTTCCTTGTCGGCCGTCACGATCACCGCTTCGTTCATGTCGCAGCCGATGGCACTGCGGGCGTTATTGGCCACGATCATGCGAGCGAGCTTGCGGATGCGCTTGCCGCGTGCGTTTTCAAGCACGTTTTCGGTTTCGGCAGCAAAGCCGACGCAGTAAAGCGACGGAAATTCACGTGCCGCCTGCGCGAGGATGTCCGGATTTTCCACGAGATCCAATGCGGGCGGTTCATCTGACTTCTTGATTTTTTCATCGGCGACTGCCTGAGCACGCCAGTCGGAAACGGCAGCGACGCTCACAAAGACGTCGGCGCCGGGTGCCTCACGGTGCACGGCTTCGTTCATTTCTTCGGCCGAAACGACCGGCACCGCTTTGACACCGTAGGGGACTGCGATCGAAGTGGGGCCGGAAATGAGCGTCACTTCGGCTCCCGCTTCAAAGGCGGCCTGCGCAACGGCGTAGCCCTGCTTGCCGGAGCTGCGGTTGGTGATGCCGCGCACGGGATCCAATGCTTCAAAGGTGGGACCGGCCGTGACAACGAAGCGCTTACCTTGCAGAATCTTCGGAGAAAGCAGGCGCGCGGCGTGCGCTGCAATCTCTTCGGGTTCAATCATGCGGCCTGCGCCCGAAACACCGCACGCAAGCTCTCCGCACGCGGGTCCGAGCACGGCAAAGCCGTCAGCCTTGAGCTGAGCGATGTTGCGCTGAGTGCTCGCTTTGGCCCACATATTGCTGTTCATTGCCGGACATACGGCAACCGGACAGGAGCTTGCGAGAATAACGGAACTCACCAGGTCGTCGGCAATGCCGTTGGCGGCCTTGGCCAGGATGTTGGCGGTGGCAGGCGCGACGATCAACAAGTCGCAGTCGCGCGTGAGCGCCAGATGCTGCATCGTCCCGTCGAAGGCCTGTGTCTGCACGGGATGTCCCGAGAGCGCAGCAAACGTGAGCGGTCCGACAAATTCAGTTGCCGCCTGCGTCATGCAGACGCGCACTGCAGCACCCGACTTGACCAAAAGCCGTACGAGCTCACAGGTCTTGTAGGCGGCGATGCCGCCCGTGACAGCCACTGTGATGTTTTTGGCAGCCAGGCGAGAGTAAAGCTTTGCGGTCATGAGGAAGCAGTTTTAAGTTAAAGCCGAATATCAGAAGAAAGTGTAGACGTCCTGCACAAGGATTGGGTTAAGAGAGCTCGCGGATCTTTTCGAGTACCGCTTCCACGTGACCCGGCACCTTGACGCCGCGCCACTCAAACGCGAGCTTACCCTGCGGATCAATGAGGAATGTCGAGCGCACGATGCCGCGGCAGGGCTTGCCGTACATCACCTTCGGCTTGATGACATCAAAGGCCGTGCAGAGCTCTTCGGACTTGTCACTCACGAGTTCAATGCCAAGTTCCTGGCGGGCGCAAAAACCTTCGTGGGTTTTCACCGAATCGCGGGAGACGCCGATTACCTTGGCGTTCAAAGCCTCGAACTGAGGCACGGCAGCCGTAAAGTCGCGCGCCTCAATCGTACAGGCCGACGTGTTGTCCTTCGGGTAGAAATAAAGCACCACCCAGCGGCCGCGTTGGGCTTGCAAATCAAAGTCGCCTGCCGTAGAGGGGCCTTTGACGTTGACGACGGTTTCTCCGATCTGAAACATTGACAATTCTCCAAGAGTCAAAATTTTTAGGTGCGGTGAGTTTAGCAACTTGCACAGCCTCGATTGTTCGCAAATATTGCCGCGTGCGGATGCCTGAAGCCTTGCGAAGTGCTATCTTTAGGAGCCTCGAAAACCACAGAAGCCAAAAGGAAGTCTTCGACATGCGTTTCCAGCCCAATGTTCGCCGCATCGCGGCGATTCATGACCTGTCCGGAATCGGCCGGACATCTTTGATGGCCGTCATTCCGATTCTCTCTACCATGGGCTTTAACGTGTGTCCTCTGCCCACCGCGATTCTCTCCAATCACTCGCAGTACCCGGACTTCTCCTTCCTGGATCTCACCGAAGAGATGCCCCGCATCATTGATCAGTGGGAAAAGCTCGGCGTCACTTTTGATGCGATCTACACGGGCTATATGGGTTCGCCCCGACAAATCGAGATCGTCTGCGGCTTTATCGAGCGCTTCCGCACGGCCGATACGCTCGTGGTGGTCGATCCGGTCTTGGGTGACAACGGACACCTCTACAGCAAGATGACGCAGGAGATGGTCGAAGAGATGCGGCGGCTGGCATGTCGGGCCGACGTGCTCACGCCCAATCTCACCGAGGCGTTTGCGCTTTTGGATCGTCCTTACAAGACGGACTGCACGACCGAGGAACTCAAAGACTTGATTGCCGAACTTTCCGAAATGGGACCCGATACGGTGATCATCACGGGTGTTCCGGTGCCGGGCCAGTCGGGATTAACTTCCGTGATTGCGCGCAGCAAGTCTGATTTGCGCACCTGGAAGGTCACCTGTCCGTATCTGCCTGCGCATTATCCCGGCACGGGCGACAGCTTCACGAGCGTGATCACGGGCAGCCTCCTGCAGGGCGACAGCCTTCCGATCGCGCTTGATCGCGCCGCTCAGTTCATACTGCAGGGCATTCGCTCTACATTCGGCTATCGGATGGATAATCGCGATGGCATTCTGCTTGAGCGAGTGTTGCCCAACCTTAATACACCGATTCAGTCGGCCACCTACGAGCTGGTCTGACAGAGAGTTGTGAAAAAAACAAAAAACCGCGTCTTGCTTTCGGACACGGTTTTTCTGTTTGAGGCTGTACTGAGGACAGAAAGCCTACCTTTCTCGGCGGAATTCGTCGAACACCAGGAGTGCCGCCCCCACGCAAATGCAGATGTCGGCCACGTTAAAAGCCGGCCAGTGGTAGTCAAACGCGTGAAAGTCGAGAAAGTCCGTGACGTAGCCGTAGACGAGGCGGTCCCAGAGGTTGCCCAGGGCGCCTGAAATCACCAGGGACATCGAGAAGGCAAAGAGTGTGCGCTTGGCGTGACGCCACAGAAAGAACAGACACGCTGCAGTCACAAGCAGGGCAATGCCCGCGAAGGCGAAAATTTGCCACCCGCCTGCGTCACCCAGAAACGAAAAGGCCGCGCCCGTGTTGCGAACGTGGCAAAGATTGAAAAAGGGCGTGACAGGGACAAAGGCGCCGTACGCGAGCGTATCGATGACAGCGACCTTCGTGATCCGGTCGACAACGAGCAACACGAACGCTGCCGCAAGCCAGAGGACAAAACGCCCCGGAGCGGGGCTCCGGGGTGCAGATCGATTGATCTCGGTCACGGCGTTTAGGCCTTGGTGCGGACTTCGCCGGCGCCGAAGAGGTTCGTGAGGCACCGTTCGCACAGTTCCGGATGTTCGGCATTGTTGCCCACGCTCGGAACGTAGTGCCAGCAGCGGCAGCACTTCTTCTGCTCGGTGGCGGTAACCGTGATTTCCAAGTCACCTTCGTTTTTCACGAGTTCGGCGCGCGAGGTCATCATCACGAACTTGAGTTCATCGCCCAGGCCCGCGAGGGTCTCGTATGTTTCACCGCTTGCGGCGATCTTGCATTCGGCCTGCAGGCTCGAGCCCACAAGGCTTTGCATGCGCAGCTCTTCGATCTTCTTGAGCACTTCGGCGCGAACGTCGCGGATCGTCGACCATTTGGCGAGCAGCGCTTCGGAGCCTTCGACAGCGGGCACCGTGTGATAGAGCTCGGTAAAGATCGTACCTTCCTTGTTCGGGCTGAAGATCGCAAAGGCTTCTTCGGCCGTAAAGGAAAGGATCGGAGCCATCAGACGCAGATAGGCCGCCGTGATGTGCCACAGGGCGGTCTGAGCGCTGCGGCGCGGCAGACCGTCGGTCTTCGTGGTGTAGAGACGGTCCTTGAGGATGTCGAGGTAGAAACTGCCCAGATCGTCGGTGGCAAAGCCCATCAAAAGAGTGGCGACTTGCTGGAAGCTATAGGTTTCATTTGCCTCAATGATCTGCTTTTGAAGCTCGGCAACGCGAGCCAGCGCCCAGCGATCAAGCTCGAGCATCTGATCGACCGGCACGGCATCCTTATTGATGTCGAAGTCGTTCGTGTTGGCAAGCAGGAATCGCAGCGTGTTGCGGATGCGGCGGTAGCTGTCGACAACACCCTTGATGATGGTCGGGCCGATACGCAGGTCGCCTGTGTAGTCGGTCTGAGCCACCCAGAGACGGCAGATTTCGGCGCCGTACTTTTCGTAGATTTCCTTCGGACCCATGGCATTGCCGCGAGACTTGGACATCTTCTTGCCTTCTTCGTCGACGAGGAAGCCGTGCGTGAGAAGCGCATCGTAGGGCGGACGGCCGTAGAGGATGGAACTCGTCAACAGGGAGGAATGGAACCAGCCGCGGTGCTGATCGCTGCCTTCAAGGTAGAGGTCGCAGTGAGGTTTGCCGTCGTAGACGTCTTTGTGCGAGCCGTTCATCACGGTTTCGTACGTGGAACCGGAGTCGAACCACACGTCGAGAATGTCGGTGGTCTTGTCGTACTGAGCGGCTTCTTCGGCGGGCATGAAGTCTTCGGCCTTGGCCTTCACCCAGGCTTCGATGCCTTCTTTTTCAACGCGTTGGGCGACTTCTTCCATGATTTCGAGCGTACGCGGATGCAGTTCACCCGTTGCCTTGTTCATGAAGAAGGGCAGGGGAACGCCCCAGTTGCGCTGACGCGAGATGCACCAGTCGGGACGGTTCTCGATCATGGCGTGCAAACGGTTGTAGCCCCAGGACGGGATGAACTTGGTGGCATCGACACCTGCCAGAGCCGTTTCGCGCAGGCTCTTTTCTTCGGCTTCGGTGTTGAGCACGCCTTTGGTGTCGGCCGTGGGCTTGTCCATGCGGATGAACCACTGAGCCGTTGCACGATAGATGAGCGGCGTCTTGTGGCGCCAGCAGTGCATGTAGCTGTGCTGGATCATTTCGCAGTTAAGCAGCACGCCCGCCACGCGCATCGTGTCAACAATCTTGGGCTGAGCCTTCCAGATGTTGAGACCGCCGAAGAGCGGGAGCCAGTCGGCATAGACGCCGTTGCCCATCACCGGGTTGAGAATCTGATCGTTGGTCATGCCGTTGGCCTTGCACGACACAAAGTCGTCCAGGCCGTAGGCCGGAGCCGAGTGCACGACGCCCGTACCGCTCGTGGCTTCCACGTATTCACCGAGGAACACCGGCGAGAAGCGCTTGAAGCCTTCGTGCAATTGGCTGAAGGGGTGCATGAAGCGGACGTGATCGAGGTTTTTGCCGTTGGTTTCTCCGACGATCTTGCCCTCGAGCTTGTAGCGCTTGAGGCAATCTTCCACAAGGTTGGTGCCCAGAATCAGGTACTTGTCGCCGCAGTCCACGAGCGCGTACGACAGATCCGGGTGCATGTTGATGGCCTGGTTGGCCGGAATCGTCCACGGCGTCGTAGTCCAGATCACCGTGTAGCAGGGCTTTTCAATCTTCACGCCCATCAGTTCTTCGACTTTGGGCTTGTCTTCTTCGGAAAGCGGGAAGGCGACGTCGATGGCGTAGCTTTCGCGGTCGGCGTATTCGACTTCAGCTTCGGCAAGAGCCGAGCAGCAGTCAAAGCACCAGTTCACGGGCTTCAGGCCGCGGTACACGTAGCCCTTCTTCACGATGCGGGCAAGCGTTCGGATTTCGGCGGCTTCCGTTTCAGGACGCATCGTCAGGTACGGATTTTCCCAGTCGGCGAGAACGCCCAGACGCTTGAAGCCGGCTTTCTGCTTGGCGACCTGTTCCTTGGCATAGGCGCGGGCCTTGGCCATCAGGTCGGTCTTTTCGAGTCCCTTGCCGTACATCTTTTCGATCTGAATTTCGATCGGCATGCCGTGGCAGTCCCAGCCCGGCACGTAGGGGACGTCGTAGCCTTCCAAGAGCTTGGTCTTGTTGACGATGTCCTTGAGAATCTTGTTTAAGGCATGGCCGAGGTGAATTTCACCGTTGGCATACGGCGGGCCGTCGTGCAGAACGAAACGGTTGCGGCGGCCTTTGCAGGCATTTTGAATGACGTGGTAGATGTCGCGTTTTTCCCAGTCGGCGACCCAGTTGGGCTCGCGTTTGGGCAGATCGCCTCGCATCGGAAAAGCGGTATCGGGAAGATTCAGCGGGTACTTTGCCGTATTGCCGGCTTTATCGGCTTTAGCCATGTGTCAGTCTCCAGGCCCCCTCGGGCTCTTCTGAAAGATTGAAAAGAAACGAATTGTGGAGTTGCGGATGAAAAAAGCGCCTCTTGATAGGAAGCGCAGTCGCAACAGACCGTTAGTTTACAGGGGAAAAGCAGGAAATTTCCATAAGTATCCTGTCGTAGGTCGAGGGTATACAGGACGAAAAAAGCCGATACCGAAGTCAAGCATAAAGAGTCGACTTCGGTATCGGCAACGAGTATCAGTCAAAGAAAGAGAATCTCTTTCTTCAATTTAATTAAAACTGATAGCGGGCACCCAGATTGACGCGCCACTTCTGATCAATGTCACCGCCGAACGTACGGCTGACATCCACGAAGCCATTCAGGCTGTCGGTCATGCTGTAGCTGGCGCCGAGCGACACTTCACCCCAGTTCTGGTCGAGTTCCTCGCTGAAGGAAATGTTGTGCGTGGCACTGTAGAAGCGTCCCGTCATATCGCCCAAGAAGTCATGGTTGTAGGATGCCTTCAGGTAGGCAGAACCCTTGTCCTGAGCGAAATTCATACCGGTCATGAAGCCAATGCGGCCGATCAGGCTCTTGGTCGAGTCAAAATCAACGGTACGGATGGCCGTGGAATACGTTTCAGCCTGCAGGTAGCTGTAGGTGAGCTGAATCTGAGGTTCGACGTAGAACTGATTGAGCGTCCAGCGATGACCGGTTTCGATGCCCGCAATCACACCGGTGTACATGTAGTCGCCGGATTCGGTGGCGCCGTTATTGAGATCGTAGGAGGCATCAATGCGGCCGACCTTGAGCATTGCATCAAGGAAGCTGCCGGCTTCATGCATATACGTGGCGTACAGACCCAGCTTGTAGGAGTCGGTGTCGGCACTTCCGGAGACGAGATCCGAATCGCCCTTGGTGTAGCCGAAGCTCACGCCCAGAGTCATCGTGTCGGTTACAGGAGTGTCAAAGCCGATTTCAATGGAGTTGAAATCAAAATCCACGCCATTGCCTTCCAGATTGCCGCCGGTGTAGCGTGCCCAGGCACCGGTGCTTTCGGGATGAGTGCGCAGCGTACCCATGCGGTCGGAAAGCGAGGTGAGTTCAGAGCGCCAAACGAGAGCGTTGGTCAGAGCCAGATCCTTGGCTGATCTCAGCAGGCTGTTTTCAGACAGAACTTGTGTGCTGTAATTGCCGTTGCCGTTATCGGTCACGAGCAGACTGTTTCCCCACGTACCTTCTTCCACGGACACTTCATCCGGGGTGGTCTTATCACCGCTGAGTCCGGTGATATTAATACTGTTGAACAGTGTAGAAACATCAAAGTTTTCTTCCGCAGCGATTTCGTCGGAAACGGTCCCGGAGAAGGAGTAGGAGACGCGATCCAGTCCCTGAGCATTTTGTGCATTGACTGTCAGTGCATTTTCCTTAACTTCATTAAGTCGGAAGGTCAGGTCACTGGTTTTGTCAACAACAGTAATATTGTTGACAGTAAGCGTTTCTCCTTTAACCTGATTGATAGTAATGTCGGAGGAGGTAACGGAAAGATTGTCAATTTCGCCAATAACCTGCAGAGATTCCTTGTTTGTTAATGAGTCAACTGCCATTGAAACATCTACGGCCTCGTCAAGTTTAATAGTCCCCTCGATATGGGAATCGCCGCCAAGATTAATAGCTACGTTTGCTTGCTCAGCACTTTGTTCCACGGAAATAGCGAGACCATCGCCATAAATCCGACCAGTATTAGTAATTGTGGTAGTTAGAGCTGTAGTGGAATTTGTGTCGCTAATGCGAATGCCTACAGACGTGTTGTCCACATAAATGGAACCGGAGTTTTCAATCGAAACAGTCCCATTTGCATTTGTGGATCCTTCAATCGCATAACCGCCATTGGAAACGTAGATTTTTCCAGAGTTGGTAAAAGTCTTGTCCCCAGCTGTATTCGTCGTAGCCATGGCAGCGGCAGCATCAGCAACAATAGTGCCAATGTTAGTTGCCGAACCACTTCCATCAATGAGGAGGCCACGAGTGTATCCGGCCCAACCATTTTCTTCTGACTTTACGTACAGTGTGCCATTATTGGCAACCGTAGCTTTGTTGCTAGCAAGAAGTCCATAAATACGGACAGGATCCTCGGTAGTTTTGCCATTGGCGTAGACCCATAACTGCTTACCCTCCCCCAGAGTTAGAGTTTGACTATCACCGCTAATCGAGGCTACGCCCAAGCTATTATTGGGGCTACCCATAGTTGATTGGTAGGCCCATGATGTCAAATCCAAAGAAGTGCTTTGTGTGTATGAATTCAAAGCACTATTTTTATTCAAATCAGTATATAAAGAAGAGGGATTCTCCCATTCTTGCGCATTGGCTAAACTTCCCATTGCCGTCATAAGAGCGGCAACCAGAATTGTCTTCTGATACTTCATTTAAATTTCTCCGAGTAGAAATAAGCGTGCTGTCGGCTGACAGCGACGAACTCGGCCAATTCTAGGTAGTAAGAACGGGGGGGTAGTACAACTCAAACCAATCTTGGGAAGGGAGTATTTCTGTCTCTTTCCTGCAACAGTGGCTAGAAAAATGTTCTTGTATAGATGGGCGTTTGACACCGAATTCGCAATGCTAAAAGCAAGCGAGCGGGCATTGCTCATGCTCCGCTCGCGGTCTTATGACTGTCCGTAATTTTTGGGGGAGAGTTTTCTACACCACAAATCCCCAAAGCAGAATCAAGACCAATTGACCTGTCAGAATGCGCAGGAACATTGCCAACGGATAAACGGTTGAGTAAGCAATGGCCGAGCAGTCTTTTTCAGAGAGCGTGTTAGCGTAGGCCAGAGTGGGAGGATCGGTCGTAGCACCGGCCAAAAGACCAACGATGGAGTGGTAGTTGAGCTTGAATTTGATTCGCGCGATCACTCCGATGATCAAAAGCGGCACGATGGTGATGACCAAACCCGATCCAATGTAAAGCAGACCGTTGCCTTCCAGAAGGGCGCTCACGAACTTGCCGCCGGCGCTCAGGCCGACGCTAGCGAGAAAAAGCGCAATTCCCATTTCTCGAAGCATCAAATTGGCCGAATGTGTCGTGTAGGTTACCAATCTGATGTGCGGTCCCCAGTAGCCGAGAAGAATGGCCACGATGAGAGGGCCGCCGGCCAAACCCAGTTTGAGAGGAACCGGCATGCCCGGAATGGCCAAAGGCAGGTAGCCGAGAATGATCCCAACGGCGATGCCCAGAAAAATCGAAATGATGTTGGGGTGATCGAGTTTTTTGACCTGATTGCCAAGCACAGCTGCAAGACGTGCGATGGCGCGTTCCGGCCCCACGCAGTAGACCTGGTCTCCCATCTGCAGATGAAGGTTTTGGTATGGAAAAAGAGTCATGCCGGCGCGGAAGATGCGCGTGATGTTGACACCGTCCATTTTGGATAGATGGAGTTCGGCCAGACGAATGCCGTTGACTTCCTCTCTGGAGACCAAAATCGTTCGCGTGATAAGCGGCGAGTGTTCGGTTGCCAGATCGACTTCCGTGTCTTCACGTCCGAAAAAGGTCAGAATCGCGTCCTTGTCGTCGGCGTTGCTGACAATGCGCAGTTTGTCGGCGCAGTGAATGATCGTGTCGGGGCTGGGAATTGAGATGACGCCCTCGTGCAGGACGCGTGAACAAATGAAGGAGCGGCCGATGATGTGGCGGACTTCGCGAATCGTTTTGCCGTCGACGGCCGCATTCGTGATTTCAACGTGAAAATAAATCGGTGCGTTGTTGCTGTCTTTCTCGGCTTCCTCCCAGAGTCTTTCTTCTTCCTTGACGTTGATGCGGAAAATCAGACGGATGAGAATTGCCGAAACGATGATGCCCACGACACCGAGCGGGTAGGCGCAAGCGTATCCGACGGCGATGTTTTCACCGACATAGCCGAACATGTCGAGCGCTTCCTGTGTCGCGCCAAGGCCCGGAGTGTTGGTAACGGCACCAAAGTGCACGCCGAGCATCTGGGGAAGCGAAACGGAATCGGACAGCAGGAAATACAAGCCGACGGTGATGAGAATGCTCAGCACAACGGCCAATACAGTCAGGAAGTTGAGCTGAATGCCTCCGCTCTTAAAAGAGGCAAAAAAGCTTGGACCGACCTGCAGACCAATGAAAAAAACAAAAAGAATCAGGCCGAAGTCGCGCAGAAAGTTCATGGTTGTCGCATTGACGCTGACCCCCAGGTAACTCACGGCAAGGCCGACGAATAAAACAAAGGTGACGCCGAGCGAAATGCCGAAAACTTTAATGCGGCCCAGCGCCATGCCGATGGAAATGACCAGGGCATAGACAAGCAGTACGTGACCGATCGAGTCGCTGTCGGAGACAAGAGGAATTAACCAATTCATAGAAGTGAAAATTAGTTAGTTGTAGAAAATGCCACTTGTTTGAAAGTCAGCATGCTCCATTAGCCTGGAAACGGACAATAAGTTTCTCTCTAAGTTGTTTGATTAAAAAAATCGCATGCCACGCAACATGGCATGCGGAAACATAAGACTTCTTGATGCTGTCGTTAAATGTGAAAAATTTTTGCCTTACTTCCAGCCATAAAACTCTGTGACGGTTTTCCATGCGATTTTGCGCAGGAACTCAGCGGTCTTGGGTTCAAGAGGCTTTTCGCATTCGCCGAGATAATTGATATCAGCCGGGGATCGATGAAAAAGCACCGAGTACAGCACGGCACCGTACAGATAGGTACCGGCAGCCGAAGGGTGACTTTTGTCGGGCATGTACATCACAAGCTTGGGATCTGCCTTGCGTACTTCGGCAAAAGCAAGACCGACAGGAACGACGCGCATCTTAGCCTCGTTGGCAATTCGAATCGTATTGTCGGCGAGCTTCTGAATCTCGTCGGGCTTGTCCTGCTTGGTCCAAGTCATGACAAGCAAAGGCGTGCTGCCCGCCTTGCGGATGGTCGCGGCGTGGGCCACGGCGTACTTTTCAAAGTAGGGCAGGCGCTTGGCTGAAGTGGCGGCGGCCGAATGTCCCTGCATCAGGACGATGTCGAACATCGGTTTGGTGAGATTGCCGTTTTTGTCGAGCTTGGCGTACGGATCCTGTTCGTGAGGTTGCAGATAGTAGCCGACGTCGTGGAAGGACAAGGCGCCCGAGCTGATCGTCAGAATGCGGGTCTTCATTTTTTCCACCGGAGTGCCCGCACGCATCATGCCGCGCAGATAGGTATGCACGCCGCAGTTGTAGAAGGAATAAGAGTTGCCGATCAAAAGAGCGACGTTGGGCGAAGAGGCCAGAGGTTCGGTGACGGACGGCTTGACGGTGTTGTCAAGCGCCATGGCCGAGCCCATGGTAAGGCAGCCGGCAAGAAGGCAGGCTGCTGCTTTCAAAGAAAAACGCATTTGCAGAAACCTCCATAAAGAGTCTTCGCCGTGTCTGCCTGCAATCACAAATAAACCTTGACAAACAGACACGGCAAACGAGTCGTTAGAACTTGTGTACGATGCCGACGGCTACCTGATAGCGCGTCAGATCGCCGTCGCCGTTGGTGACATTGTTGTCCTTGTCGATAGCGTCGTCACCGCGGAGGTGAGCCACGACGCCGTAAAGATTCGTGCGCTTGCTCAAGGGGTAGGTGTAGCCGGCGCCGAAAGACCAATAGCTCGTTTCCTTTCCGGTTTGGATCGTCGCATTATTGGAACTGAGCTTACGGCCATTTTCACCGTCCATGTAGATGGCGCTCAAACGCACCAGACCTTTGCCTGCCGGAATGGTGGCACCGAGCATGTAGAAGTCGGCGTCGAAATTTTCAACTTGTGCAGACTTCCCGCCGATTTTGACGCTTTGCAGGCAACCGATACGATCCAAGTTCCAGCCGTGCTGATAACCTGCCATCAGCTTCATGAAGCCGAAGTCGTAGTAGGCGCCCAAATACAAAGTCGTGGGATTCTCGTCGCCTTCGGCTTTGTCTTCCGCATTTTTAACAGTTTGCTCCGCACCGATCATGAGACCGAGATTGTTGGCCTTCCAGTCCACGGAACCGCCCCAGAAGCGCGTGTTGTTCGTCCATTCCGCATCTTCCTGTCCGGAAGTGTTCAGAGACGCCGTAGCCTGCACGGTGAAGCCCGCAAACTTCGGGGACTGATAGAACACGGCGTTGTCGACACGGCCGCCCTTGCCGTAGAACAACAGCCCCGCGTCGCCGTAGGTCACGCCGAACGGCGTGAAGGCACGGATGCGGGTGAACTGGTCGGAACCGGACAAAGGCTTTCCGGAACGGCCGAAGGCAATTTCACCGAACGATTCGTTTTTCAAGGACAGCGTCATTTGATGGCCGAAAATGCGGTCGGCACTGGAAAATTCACCGGTATCGGACTCAATGCCGGATTCAAGATGCACACGCAGTGTCCAGTCCGCGTTCAGTTTTTCCGAGGCCTTGATTCCCCAACGGCTGCCTGAAGTATGACCGGAAGTCATTTGGAAAGTATCTTTGGAGTCGCCGGCGTTCGACGTAAACATGAAGCCCGTATCAATGCGTCCAAATACTTCGACATCAGCGGCTTGTGTTACCCCCCCCCTCAGACTCCACTTGCAAGTGCAACGACTAGGGCGATTTT